>Ga0070741_10000245_pt1 | contig 209357 bp, 222 predicted proteins | sample Coa_R1_4_FD_66440 | JGI IMG/M metagenome (GOLD analysis project Ga0070741, IMG submission 66440) | Surface soil microbial communities from Centralia Pennsylvania, which are recovering from an underground coalmine fire - Coalmine... | ecosystem: Environmental > Terrestrial > Soil >... | reverse complement strand
TATTAGTGATCTGTCCTTGGAGATTCTGGACATCCGCCTGTGAGGGTGAACCCTGAAGGGTGATGTTGCCTCCTCCACCAGAGTAGCTGATGTAGTTGTTGATGGTGCTCGAGGCATTTCCACTGGTGGAAATGCCGGAGATGAGAGAGCGCAGCTCTTGGTCTAGGGCGGAGAGTTTAGAATTTAGTTCCGCTTCTGTCACACCATTAATGATGGTGGTGTTGTGGATGAGGTTTGAGGTGGAATTTGGAGGAGTGGAGACGGGAGGGTTGAAGATTGCTGGAGGAGTAGGAGTCTTTGGAGCAGTGGGAGTGGTATTGATAATCTCTACAGTCGTAGGCTTCGAGAAGAGATTTTTGAAGAAGTTGAGGAGGGAGGAGAAAAAGGAGGGAGAGGAGCTTCCCTCAGCTGCGTAAGCTGGAGTGATTAGAAGAGAGGAGAAGGGAGAGTGTTTGAGGAGGAGGGAGAGGTAGGGTTTGAGGAGGAGGGAGGAGGTGGCTTCTCTCTTTAGTGGGATGGGAGTAGTTTCTTCTTTGGAGAGAGCCTTGGTGGAGTCAAAGAAAGAGCGGAGGAGAAGGAGAGTGGCTAGAAAAGAGAAAGAGATTTTATAGAAGCAGTGTTTCATTTTCCCTCGAGAATATGGAGGATTATATCACACTGAGAGACAAGAGGCCTGAACTTTTGGCCTCTTTCTTTTAAAGCACTCTCTCGCCTACCGTTCCTCCAATATGATCATCGTTCATGTGAACATATTTATGTTTTTCTTTATCGGCTTGAGCCATTTCCATAACCCGCTGAACTAAAATTTTTGGATCATCGCTAAAGACGACCTTATCATTTGGCCGGTGACTCTTGTCCATAATATTTTTAATTACTTCGTCCGTATCTTCCCAATCACCTGTCAAAACCCCAATCGGTTTAAGGTCTTCATAAGCAATAGTAAATTCATGAATAGTGCCAATTCGGCCTGGTCCGATGATAATTGCATCCGAGGAGCGAGTCATTAAAAGATCGCGACCGGAATAACCAAAGCCGGTATAAATAATTAAATCCATGTAATCTACCGGCAAGCGGTAAGTTTCTACGTGTTCCACTTCGTTTGAGGCCGGAGAGAGACCGAAAGACATTCCGCCTTCCTCCTTGGCCCCAATAGCCGCCCACAGTGGGAAACCGGTAGTGGCCCCACTAACTAAAATGCCATCCTGGCGAATAATTTCGCGGCCGATTTCTTTGGCTTTATCGTATGCAACCTGCCCGAGAAATCCCATCTCGGCTGCTCCGGAAACAGCAACTTTAATTTTCAAATGACCGTGTTTATCAATCGCCATAATTGTAAAAATTATATCAGAATTCCAGCATTACGCTCTCTCCTTCTCGGGGATGATAGGCCTGAAGACCAAGATAATCGCGCAGACGCTGAACTAAAAAGAGAGCCGACTTACTTTCTCCCATCACTACAAAAATTTTTTTAACGGTATCAGCAGTATTTTCCACAAATTCAATCAGGTGTTCGGAGTCCTTGTGAGAGGAAAACCCGTCAATCTTGGCGATCTGGGCTTTAATTTGAACATTCTGACCGAGAAGATTAATTGAGCGAGCACCATCTTCGATTTGACGGCCGACGGAGCCAGCCGCCTGATAGCCAATAAAGAGCAAGGTGTTTTTCGGATCGGAAAGATAATTAATTTCGTGATGCTGAATGCGACCGCCGGTGGACATGCCGGAGCCGGCGATAACAATTTTCGGATTAGGCGTACCTAAAATAGCTTTTGATTCTTCAGAGGTAGAGGTGAAATGGAGTTTCGGAAAATTAAAAAGATCGTCCCCTCTTTCAACGGCCGCGCGAGCCACGTCATTGAAATTTTGCGGATGGCGTTTATAAATTTCGGTGATTTTAATGGCAAGCGGCGAGTCAATATAGACTGGCACAACCGAAATCCGACCCTGCTCAACTAAATTATTCAATTCATAGATGATGATCTGGGCTTTTTCCAAGGAGAAAGTCGGGATTACCAGAACGCCGTTTCTTTTGACAGTTTCTTCAATAACATCTTCCAGTTTATCCCGTCGAAGGGTGGCTGATTCATGGTTGCGGTCACCGTAGACACTTTCCATCAATAGATAATCTGCATCTGTGATAGCCTCGGTGTCTTTTAAAAGTGGTGATGGGCTGTTACCCAAATCTCCAGTGAAGACGATTTTTTTGCCGTTATGAGTGAGTTCAATCATGGCCGAGCCGAGAACATGACCAGCATCTTTCAAGTAGACGGAAAAGCCGGGTAAAATTTCTGTCTGTTGGTGGTACGGTATGCTTTGCCAGAGGCTAATAGTCTTCTGAACATCTGGCATTTCATAAATCGGTAAAACTCCATTCCTTTCGGCTTCTTGGTTTAATAATTTGACACTATCTTCCAACATCAAAGGAGCTAATTCTTTAGTCTCAATGGTGGAAATTATGCGGCCTTTAAAGCCGTCTTTCACCAATTTCGGTATTCGACCTAAATGATCAGTATGAGCGTGAGTGACCAATAAGACGTCGATGGCTGCCGGATCAAAAATAAAAGGCCGCCGATTAATTTCTCCAGCATTCGGATCTCCCTGTTCAAGTCCGCAGTCAACTAAGATCTTGAATTTATCGCTTTCCAATAGAAAATTAGCCCCCGTTACCGAGTTAGCTCCACCGCAGAAGGTTAGTTTCAATTTTTCGTTCATTAATACCAGTAGTATATCTTAAATCAAAAAAGTTGTCAGAAAATAAGCCAGCAAACCGCCTAAAACGTCCATACTTAAATCAGAGATAGTGTCGGAAACGAAATATTGAGAGAAAAAACTGAAACCGAAATGATATTCGTAAATCTCCCAGAGAATACCGACTATTAAAATGTATAAAACAAATAGAACAAGTGTAGATTTCTTTCTGGGTAAAGGATTTTTAAATAGATTGGTGTAAAAATATACCCAACTAAAAAATAATGTAGCGCTCAAACCGCCTAAAAAGTGGACTGAAGCGTCAATCCAGCCGGTCTGCCAGTATAAATAAAAATGTTTAGAAAGATGATCGATACCTATGGTGATACCGATCAATATTAAGGAAAGAAGAAGGATAAAAAAAGATTTCATGGACTGATTTTTAGACTTTCATTATACCAAGAGCCGTTTGCCTTCCGGCAAACGGCTCTTCGATAGGATTATCCTCTGACATTTAGCCCAGCTTTATGCCAGGTGGGTGCCCTGAGGTGAAAACCAAGGTTCTCATCTACAAAATAGGCTCCCTGATTACGTTAGTAATCTAGACAATGTCTTTGAATAATCCTGCCCCCATTATTCTCCTCTCCAAAATAAATGCAAGTCTAGACTTTATTAAAAATTTATCTCCTGTTTTAGATAGAATAAAAATAAGAAATGCCGTCCGAATTCGTCCGGACGGCATTAAGACTGGCTCATCTGATTCCCTTATTTATTGAGAATTTTCCGACCACTGAAGAAGAGCGCTTGCACTAGAAATAGGGCGAGCCGTAGCACCATTCTGAATGTTGGCCAGGATGATTTGAGGGAACCTTTAGGAACAGCCCTTAAGAATTCCTTTCCTCTCTGCTTTAGTGGTTTAACTGCTTTTCTTAAATCTCTTTTGTATCGACGTTGGTCGTACATCTAAACCTCCTTTCAAGGTTTGTTAAGGTTCAAAATTCTTCTATATTATAGCATAATTATGATGTTTTGTAAAGGTAGCCCTAGAATTTCTTTATTCCAAAATCCCGTCCAGGTTAACATCGTAGAGAATCTCGTCCTGAACTAGGCGATATTTAGTCAATTCCTCATCTTTAAACCAGTGCTTAATTTCCATGTCGGCTTCTTCAACCGAGCCCGAAGCGTGAACCAAATTTCGAACCGCTCGGCCATCAGTATCTGACATCTGATACGAATCCAGAACAAAGTCTCCGCGGATAGAGCCGACGTCCGAGGTAAGAGGCTCCGTACCGCCAGTGATTTTTCGAACAATCTTCACCGCATGGGCGCCTTGCCAAACCATGGCAATAACTGGACCGCTGGTCAGATATTTTTTCAGCCCGTCTAAAATGCGGCCGGTGATTTCAAACGGATCCATGGAAGGCGGAGTTAGCCCTTTGTCTTGATAGCCTTTAATGGTTTTCTCGCCGGTTATTTTCCGCCAATTTAGGTCAAGAGTATAATGTTTTTCCACGTGATCGACGGTCGGCACCATCATCTTCATGCCAATCAGTTTAAGTCCCGCTTGCTCGTAGCGTTTAATGATTTCGCCGATTAAAGTCCTTTGAACTCCGTCCGGTTTTATAATTACTAGTGTTCGTTCTTCTTTATGATGTGGCATTTGTTTGCTCTCTTTTTAATACAGTAAAGCGTAGCGTATTATATTCTTGTAACTGTTCAATTACAACTTGATATTGAGGATATTTCTCTTCAAGCCTTCTGGCTAATTCATAAACGTGGCTCACCGTCTTAATATTAGGAGAAAGTAATCTAAAATTACCCTTCTCAAAATCAATATTCCCTTCTGTGGTCACTGGAAAAGCCTCCCCCCAGATTCCATGTTCTCCCAATTCATGTTGAATATTTTCCACCGCATCTTTTACGTCCTGATCCGTTACTTCATCAAAAGTCTTTTCGATAGCGGCAATATCAAATTCATCATATTTAAAAGCCATTTTAAAACTATAGCATGGGTGATGGCTTGGCTGAAATTGTCCGATATTTCTCCATGATTTTTTCTTCCACTTCTGCTCGTTGGGAGCCGAATTTTAAATACGACAGTTCCTTCAACTTATCCGTAATTTCCGGCTCACCTTTTGGCAGAAACCCAATTTGTTCAATACTAAATGGTTTTACTGGTTTACCGTGCGAGAGCATTTTAATATAAGCGTTATGATTATCCACGTTCATAAGATCGTGGGCACTGAAAATTGGCGCAAATTGTTTTTCCAGAAACTCGGCATCCTCGCTTCCAACTCGGAATGAAGCAATAGTACCGACGTTACCAAACACGGCATCTTTGATCTTTTCCTCAAGCTGCTTGATGAATTGATGAGCAATGGTAAGGGACAATTTGTATTTTCGAGCCTCGGAAAGGATGGTGGCAATTGAGTCGGTAGTAATATTCTGAAACTCATCAATATAGAGATAGAACGGCGGCAGGTCACGGCCCAGCGAATCTACGCGGGACAAAGCAGACATCAAAATCTTACCGACCAGAATCAGACCGATGAGATTGGCGTTAATATCTCCAAGTCTCCCCTTAGCCAAATTGACCAAAAGGATTTTACGATTATCCATGATCTCCCGAAAATTAAAGGAGGAGTGCTCTTGAGCAATAATCGGTCGCATAATTTCATTTGATAGAAAGACGTCAAATTTGGAAGTAATGTACGGCACAATATTAGCCAGTGACGACTCGCCTCCCGCCTTCTCGGCAATGTCACGCCAGAATTGAACAACGATTGGATTCTTGCAGCGCGAAAGTTTCATCTCACGAAAACTTTTCTGGGCTAAGACACGCGAAACATCCAGCAAGGTGTTACCGCTTTCCGGATCCTCAATCACCAGCATTGTGGCATTACGAAAATACTGCTCGAACATCGGACCGCCCGCCACTTTCATGTCAAAGAGCTTGTTGAAGATAGAGAGCATTTCATTGACCACAAAAGTTTTCTGCTCGGGATAGCGCGGATCATATTCCAGCATATTCAGAGCCATCGGCCTCGGAGTATAACTTGGATCAAAATAAACCACATCTTCATATCTTTCTGGTGGAACATTGGCTAACACTTCCTGAATATCGGAGCCGTGTGGGTCGATCATGCAAACACCGTCGCCATTTCGGATGTCCTGAATGATCATGTTCTTGAGAAAAGTAGTCTTGCCGGTACCGGTCTGGCCAACGGTGTAGAAGTGGCGCAGGCGATCTTCAGGTGACATAAAAATCTTGGTTTCCAAATTTCGGTGGCGATTGATACCGATCAGTATGCCGTCAGAAGCGAGATCAAGGGGGGCCGGAGCGGTGGCCGCACGGGCTGAACGCAGTTCGGCCGAGCGCACCGCTCCGGCCGGAAAATGCATCAAGGAAGTGGCCTCTTTTAAATTAAGCTCCATCTTTTCCTCTTTGGAAAAAACTCGAAAAGAAAAATCTCGAACTAGTTTGGCTAACTTCGCTCCATTCTCTTTTCGAAATCTAACAGTATTTCCAATCGTATTATCAAATTGATTGAAAGCGGATTGAATGTCGGAAAGGATTTCACTGGCCCGGAATTCTGTCTTAGCCGAGGTGACAATTCTTAAATTAACTTCAGCTACCGGACTGGAAATTTTAGCCTGAATATTTTCAATGGCTTTTTCGTCTCGAGGCGGTTTTTCTTCCTCTCTATTAGATTTGGCCAGATCCGTCGCCACATTCTTGCTAGTTTTAAAAAGTTCTCCCAAGAAACTGTGCTTGATATCAATAGCCTTCTTCAGTGGCACTCCCTTTTGAATCTCTCCTAGAGCCTCCTTATAATGAGCGGTGTAGTAATCGCCGGCCGGATTAAAAACGAGCTGAATGGCCGCTCCTTCTCCATGCTGCTCTAACTTGGAAAAAGTATTAAGGATAATATTCAGCGGATCATAATCAAATTGCTCATAAGTTTTTATCGGAAAGATGGGATTCTGGGATTGAAAGGCAAATGAGCCGGCAGTAGCGCCCAGATCGGTAAAAATATTGTAATCATTAGTCTGGAGAGTGATGGTGGCGCGAGGGAAAATGGAAAGTAATTGTTTTTCAAAAAGATCCCGTTTGGAATCGGGCACTGAAACGTAAAAAATAAATTCCTGACTGCCGATGGCATTAGAGAGCTCAATAGTAAAGAAATTTTCTTCGGCTCGCAGACTGCTCTGCTTCTCCGAGACTGAAAGCATGCCGGCGTAGAACTGCTCCATGGAGGAAAGTAATTCCTTCAATTGTTTTTGCTTTTCTTCTTTATTCTCCGCTTCGCTCGGCAGTGACACTTCATAAAGGGTGTGTCGGAGAGCTTTGGATAGAATTGTTTTCTCCTTTAAACCTTCCACAGGGAAACCCTCTTTAATGTATTCCACTAGAAAACGATGGAAGTCATCTTCAATGTGCGGATTGTTCAGTTTCTCCACAATCTGAAGAGCGTTCATTATCCCCTTCTCCTGAAGAATACCGAGAAGTTCAGCCATTTTAATGTCGTGAGTTTCGGGCACCAGATTCAAAACGATGGCGTCTACATGCGGCTCCATCAGAGCGTAACCCTTACTTAAAGTCTCTGCCGGAACCTGACTTTTGTAATCTTTTAACTCACTTTTAATAACCTCTTCGCGAGTAAATTGTTCCTTATTCTTAGATAATTCGCGCTCTTTCTGGGCGATTTTTTCGCGCAAATATTGAAGCTCTTCTTCCGGGGAAGAGAATTTTGTCTCCGCAGATGTCAAAGTAGGAGATTCCATTTGAAATATTATACCAGTTAAATAAAAAGACGGACATCAAAGGATGTCCGTCAATAATCAAAGATTAATCAATCATTCCGTTCCCGCGACAACCAGGAAGGAATTCCTCAGCTTCCCCGTTGTTTGGTGGCCGCCGCCGCTTGTTCTTTTTCAAAGCACTCTCAGTCTGTTTTGGCACAGTTTTGAGAAAGTTCTTTAGCTTTCGATAACTTGGCGGTCGAGAATTTCCTTTTCCGTTATCCATCCACGGTTTGAATTCCACTTCAGTAAGAAAATCTTGAGCTGAAGGAATGAACTTACCGCCAAAATCCTCCATGACGTGTCTTTCTCCTATGTCGCGAATGGAGTATTCCCTATTGTCTGAGTTTTTCCGGGTCTCACCGAATATGAGCGGCAGAATTGTTGTTACAAACCAAGTGTTGTGGGTGAGAGTGCGATGGCGCAAATCAGGAAAAGCTCCCCGACTCGAGTCAATGAGCTGATGAATCTCCAGATAATCTTCGGGCTTGCCCCCAAAGATTTTGGCGCTACTTCTAGCATGAATAATGGGTTTGGCCATAGATATGTTCTTTCTAAGAATAAGTTAGCATTGGAGCGATAAATGAGCAATGGGTAAAAAAATCGCCATAAGGGCGAGCGAATAGTTTGTCAATTAAATAAAAATCCGCAGTCATTTCTGAAAGCGGATTTAAGTTGCTTAAGAGGGAGCGTTGAGTTTATTGAGGGCCTCCAAATTGGTTTTGTCCCGAAGAATTTTTCTGGCTTCTTCCACGGTAAACCACCTGGTTTCTCTAAACTCAGCGGGGTTTACTTGGAAGTTAGCCCCGTCTGTTTCAAAGAGGTACCAGATATCGTAATGTCTTAAACAATCTGGTCGAGGATTCTCTAGTTCCACAATAGAAAGATGAAATGGTTTTGGCAGAGAAGAAAACTGATTTACCACTCTTAACTCCTCTTCAATCTCTCGATTGAGGGTTTGAAGTAGAGTTTCGTTTGAATCAATGTGACCGCCCGGTGCCAGCCATTGATCAGCCTTTTTGTGATGGACCAGAAATACTTTGCCCTCTTTTTTGTTGTATGGAAGAAAATAGAGGCTGAAATGCTCTCGTGCGCCCTCTTCTCGCAAGAATTTTCCTTCATTTAAAAGAGCGGCAAATTCTTGTTGAACTTTTGGGTCATATTCGGGAGAAGCGATGATTTGCGCAATCTCCTTTTCTAAATCTGGATGATGCATACCTAATGCGATATTAATTAGTTCTCTTTAAATTGCAAGTTTTAGATCGTTAGAATTTCTGGCTGGTTTTTTGTAACTACAATGGTGTGTTCAAAATGGCAACTTCGTTTGCCGTCCTTGGTGCGGAAAGTATAGCCGTCTTTATCCACAACTGTTTCTTTTGATCCTTCGTTTAGCATGGGTTCAATGGCGAGAACCATGCCGGATTTTAAGATGACACCCTCTCCGGGTTTGCCGAAGTTGGGAATAAAAGGATCTTCGTGAACGGCGAAGCCGACACCGTGGCCGCCGAGCTCTTCGGGGAGAGTGAAGCCGTGGCGCTTCGCCACGGCTTCGATGGCTGCACCGATATCGCCGGTGCGGCTTCCGGCCTTGGCGGCTTTAATCCCCGCCGCCAAGGCCTCTTTTCCGGCCGCTAAAAGCTTCTCGGCCGACTTATCGATTTTCCCTACTCCGACAGTTATGGCACTGTCCACAATCATTCCTTCATGCGAAATACCCATATCAAGGGAGACCACATCCCCTTCTTTTAAAATACGCTCTTCGCCTTCGTTCGGAATGCCATGCACGATCTCATCATTAATAGAAATACAAATAGAAGCTGGGTATGGTCGGTCGGCGCCATCGGGCTGATAATTGAGAAAGACTGGAATGACTTTATTTCTCTCACACAATTCATTAACTAAGTCGTTTAATTCCCGAGTCTTCACGCCAGTCGCGACGCGAGTAGCGACCTCTTTGAGAATTGCGGCAAGGATTTTTCCTCCTTGCCGCAATTTCTTGATTTCTTCCTCTGTTTTCAGCCTTACCATCGTCTATTTTAGATTTTCTCCAAAAGCTTTTTGAATGATGTCGTAGTGAACTTTCTCCGGCGTCTGCTCTCCGTTAACTTCAAAAAATCGATAATCTTTATTCTCCTTAAAATATTCCACTGCCGGAACAACATCTTTCTCAAACCAGTCCAGACGCCTCTTAACCTCATTAACATTAATATCATCAGCTCTGCCGCGCCGCTGGAGATGAGTTTCGGACCATTTTCTGTCAACATTCAAATAAATAACTGTCGTATTTTTTCTTCGATAAAATTTAATGGCGGAATCAAAAACCCTGGCTTCCGGCAGTGAGCGCGGCGCTCCATCGACGATAAGATGTTCACTGTCAGTGAAGTTTTCTAGAAGAATATTTGACCACATCCAGACCGCTAAAAAATCCGGCTGACGGTCGCCCTTGAGAGAAATGTCCTTGGCGAGTTTACTGGAAAAATTTTCTTTTTCCATGAATTCCCGAAATCGAGCGCCGGTTTCCAAATAAAAAATCAGATGCTCATCTTTATCATTTGCATTAATGTATTTATGTAAGAGGTCGGATTGAGTACCTTTACCACAACCGCTGCGTCCAATAAAAATAAAAGTCTGCGGAATCATAAAAATAGCTGATAGGTGTTAGGCATTAGCTTATACGTTAAAACATATTATCTTATTTCTAAAAGTTTTTCTATAAGCTATAAGCTAATGCCTATAAGCTATCCTCTAATACTCTCTCATTCCCAATTGGGCATCAAGCTTCTTCACTAGATCAAGAACGACAGAGACGGCAATTAAAAGAGCCGTACCTCCAATGGCCAAGGATTGATTGCCAGTAAAACCTCTAGCAACAAGCGGCAAAACGGCAATAACGCCGAGGAATAGAGCTCCCACCAAAGTGATGCGTGTCAAGACTTTCGTCAAGTTCTCCGAAGTAGAAGCCCCTGGTCGAACTCCCGGAATGAAAGCGCCGCTTTTTTGCAGATTGGTGGAAATTGACTCGGGATCAAAAGTGACAGCCGTGTAAAAGTAAGTAAAGAGAAAGACCAGCACGAAATAAGCAATGCCGTAGAACCACTGATTAGCCAGAAGATTTATGATAGAGGTAGAAACATTGGCTACCCAAAGATGTGAGGAAGTTTGGAGGAAACGGAAAATCATTTGAGGAAATAACAGAATGGAGAGAGCGAAGATAATCGGAATAACACCGGATTGATTGAGACGAAGAGGAAGATAGGTAGAAACTCCGCCATAGACTTTATTGCCTCTTACTCTTTTAGCGTATGTGACCGGAATGGGCCGTTCAGCTTCAGTTATCACTACCACTCCATAGACAATTAATAGAGCAGCGGCTAAGAATAATAGATAGACAGGAATCTGGGCCGGATCATAAGTGTAGGAGAGTTGAACTAAGTCTTGCGGCAGTCGGGCAACAATACCGGCAAAAATTAAAATTGAAACGCCGTTTCCCACTCCGAATTCGGTGATGAGCTCGCCAATCCACATCAAGAGAACAGAGCCACCGGTGATAACTACGATGTTAGTGACAAGTTGAAGAGTGTCGAGATGTGGCACTACGTTTTGCTTCTGAAAAAGAATCATGTAAGCAAAAGCCTGCAGTACGGCGAGTGGTACGGTGAGCAGTCGCGAGTATTGAGTGAATTTTCGGCGGCCGGCCTCCCCTTCTTCCTGATACATAGCTTTCAGACTCGGTGACATCATGGTGAGAAGCTGCATGACAATGGAGGCGGTAATGTAAGGGGCCACTCCGAGCATGATGATGGAAAGAGTATAGAGACCGCCTCCGGAGAAAATGCCCAAGAGTCCGAAGAAGGCATTGTTATTAAAGAAATTGGCGAGCTGAGTCTTATCAATATTCGGTACCGGAATGGCGGCCAATAAACGGAAAAGGACTAAAGCCACCAGCACGAAAATAATGCGGCGGCGAATGGCCGGATCCATGAAGACGGCTTTTAATTTGTCCGTGAATTGTTGCATTAGCTTATCTTTCCACCAGCCTTTTCTATTTTACTCTTGGCTCCCGCTGAAACCAAGCAGCCAGAGATTTCCACTTTCTTGCTGAAATCTCCGTCGCCTAGAATTTTTACCCGAGGAGTGCGGCCTTTGTAGAGACTGACAACATTCTTTTTGACTAAAGAGGAAGGGGTAATTTTTTCGCCATTCTCAAAAACTGCTTCCAAAGTGGTGAGATTTATAATTAAGGGTTTTTCCTGAATACTTAAGAAAGAGTTTTTACCGCGGCCGCGTCGTTTTGGCAGTTTCTTGATGATGTCGCGCATTTCCGGTCGCAATTTGCGCCCAGCGCGAGCTTTCTGGCCTTTGGTGCCACGTCCGGCAGTCTTACCACGTTTGCCGCCGCGACCAACTCGGGCCGATTTCTTATTTTTATGAATTCTTTTTAATTGATTTGATTGCATGATAGTTAGGCAGCCACTTTGGAAACTTTCAGGGTGTTAAGAGCTTTAACCGCGGCTCGGGCGTTATTGAGTTTGTTTTTAGTGCCCGATCGAAGTTTGGCAGTGACGTCTTTCAGGCCGGCCAAATCAATAACGTCTCGGACGGAGCTGCCGGCGGTAATTCCACGTCCGCGAGCAGGCATAATTTCTACGCGAGCGCTGGAATACTTTGCGTCAACTTCGTGTGGAATGGACATTTCTTTAGTAGTCCGAATGGTAATCATATTTTTCTTGGCGTTTTTCAGGGCCTTTTCAATGGCGAGAGAAGTATCTCCGGCCTTACCGGTTCCTACCCCAACCTGACCTTTGCGATTTCCAGCCACTAAAGCCACGCTGAAACTAAAACGTCGTCCTCCGGCGGCCACTCGAGTAACGCGGCGAATAGCAATGATACGCTGATCAAATTCCGGACGAGCTCTGGGCTCGCGGCGAGGCTTACGTTCGTTTTTCTGACGAGGGCCGCGGGAAAAGCCGGGGGCGGATGAAGAGCCGCGACGATTGCCTTGGTCGCGGCTCGGCGCGGCCGAAGCGGCGGAAGAATCGGTCGTCGCTACAGTTTCTTGGGCTACCGCTTCCTCCTTCGTATTTAAATTTTTATCTTCATCATTCATGTTAATGCCGTCGTAAACTCCTAGTTAATAGAGTTGTAATGTTTAATTAAATATTAAAATTTCAAACCACCTTCTCTGGCTCCTTCCGCCAAAGCTCTGACTCGACCAGTGTAAACAAAACCACCGCGATCAAAAACGGCTTTCTTGATTTTCTGGGCTTCAGCTTTTTTAGCCAAATCTTCACCAACTTTTCTGGCCTGTTCAGTCTTGCCCTTTCCTTTCACCTTCATAGAAGATGAGGTGGCAAGAGTCTTCCCTCCCTCATCATCAATCAATTGGGCATAAATGTATTTGTTTGATTTAAAGACCGAAAGTCGAGGCATGCTTTTAGTGCCAGAGACTTTGGCTCTGATTCTCTTACGTCGTCTATTTCTTTGTTCAGTCTTTGTTTTCATTATTATTAAACAGATTTCTTGCCTTGTTTTCGTCTGACCACTTCCTTTTCATATCGAATACCTTTACCTTTATATGGTTCGGGCTTTTTCATGGCACGGATTTTGGAAGCAAACTGACCAACCAGCTCTTTGTCCGCGCCGGAAACAGTTAAAATATTTTTATCAACCGTCACCTTTAATTCGGCAGGAATTTCCACTTTTATCTGATGAGAAAAACCGAGATTTAAAACCAAATTAGTGCCGGAAACTTCGGCTCGGTAACCAATGCCCTCTATCACTAACTTCTTAACGTAAGGATTATTTACGCCTTCAATCATATTGGCGAGATGTGATGCATAAGTGCCCCAGAGAGCCTGCGTTTCCAAATCTTCTTTAGTAGGCATTAGGGTTACGTTTTGGCCATCAACTTTAATCTCAATTGCGTCACTAAACTTCTTGGAAAGAGTGCCTTTCGGACCCTTAATATCAACAAAGCCTGAAGAAACTTTTACTTCAGTATTAGATGGAATTTGAATGATTTGTTTGCCGACGCGAGACATATAAAAAAATTATGACGTTATTTATAGAATTCTATTAATTACCAAATTTTAAACAAGGCTTCTCCTCCCACTTTTTCCTTCCTAGCTTCTTTATCAGTCAAAATACCTTTGGGAGTAGTCAGAACGAGCATGCCAAAGTTTGATCGAACCGATCGGATTTCCTTAGCTTTTTGATAAACTCTTTTGGAAAATTTTGAAACTCTCTCGACTCCGGTAATTCTAGGTTTTTTCCCGTCTTCATAAACTAAGCCGACTTCAATTGATTTCGTAATTTTCTTGCCTTTTTTGTTTAGACCTTGAACATATCCTTCTTTTTCCAAGACTTCTAAAACGGCACTGCCTATTTTTGAATAAGGTAAAGTAACCGTTTCATGGCCGGCCATGTTGGCATTCTTGATTTTAATGATGAGATCAGCAATTAGGTCGCGCATGATTGTAAAATAATTACCAAGAAGACTTCTTAATCCCCGGAATCTTGCCTTCGTTGGCGGCTTCACGGAAACAAATACGACAGAGAGCGAAATCTCGCATGTAGCCATTTTTTCGGCCACAGCGAAAGCAGCGTCGGACTACTCGACTTTTGAATTTTGGCGGACGAGCCGCTCTAGCTTTTACGGAAGTCTTTGCCATTTAGGAACTTGCGAGCTTGTTTATTTGATAAAAACAGCCCAAAAATGGGCGTAAAATCATCTTATCAGAGGGAGAAAGGAAGTCAAATAGAGGGTTGAAAGCTGATTTTTGTGTGATAAGGTGACCAGAGATGAAAGTTCTTAACTGTGAAGTTGTATGGTATCAATGGCCAGATTTCACCATTTTGGCCTTAATTTTCTTCGGAATAGTCCTCCCGATTGACTGGCTGGATAAACATTCGGGCACTGGTCGCTCCTAGAGCGACTTTTTATATTAAGAGAAACGGCGCCTTCGGCGCCGTTTCTAATTATTTAGTTTGATTGGCTTCCGTCTTACGGAAGACAAATCCGAGACTTTCCAAGAATTTTTCGGTCTGTTTCTTATCTTTTGAAGTGGTAACGATCGTCACTGCCAAACCAAAAACATCTTTCAATTCCTCATCAGAAGTTTCCGGAAAAATAGTGTGCTCTTTGATACCGAGAGTAAAATTTCCCAAATCGTCCAGAGCCGAAAGTTTCACTCCACGGAAGTCACGAGTTCGCGGCAAGGAAACATTCACTAATTTCTCCAAGAAGTCGAACATTCGCGGACCGCGCAAAGTTACTTGGTAACCAATCTGATCGCCTTGTCGAATCTTGAACGAAGCTACCGATTTTTTGGCCGCTCGAGGCGAAACCTTCTGGCCGGAAATTTTAGTCAGACGGTCGGCAATCAATTCTTTTTTCTTTGGATCCTTAATGGAACCGGTAGCGGAAGAAAGAACAACCTTCACCACCTTCGGCGCCTGCATCTTGTTCTTATATTTAAATTCCCCTTTCAGGGTGTCGAACATTTTATTCTGTTTTTCTTTTACGGTTGGCATGAATCTTATAGGAGCTTGCGACATTATTTATTGAATTGTTTTTCCCGACTTCTTATGAACTCTAACATAACTTTCCCCGACCAATTTTTTACCTACTCGGCCACGCTTACCATTATCGTCCACTACCATCACATTGGAGACATGAATGGGTGAAGATACTTCCACAACCTGACCTTTCTGATCAGCCCGCTTGGATTTCTGGTGTCGTTTTTTAATATTCACTCCGGAAATCAGGACTAAATTTCTAGCAGGAAAGGCCTTGGCCACCTTGCCTGTGGTGCCTTTGTCTTTGCCGGTAATTACTATGATATTGTCTCCCTTTTTGATCTTCATAAGTCTAAGGATTTAAACGATTTCCGGAGCCCGTGAAGCAATAGTCTGATAACCGAATTCAGCAATTTCCCGAGGAATTGGTCCGAAAACACGGCCAGCGATCGGCTCTTTCTTGCCTTTCTCCAAAATCACAACGGCGTTCTCATCAAAGCGAACATATGAACCATCCTTGCGCCGATAGGCTTTCTTCTGACGAACCACCACGGCCTGAAGAACGTCCTTCTTTTTGACCTGCTTTCGAGGTTCGGCCTTCTGAACAGACAAAACTACTTCCTCGCCGATTTCAGCATATCGCTTCTTGGAAGAGCCAAGTACTTTGAAAATGCGACCGATCTTGGCGCCGGAATTATCTACAATATTTACGATGGAACGTGGCTGAATCATATTTAAGCAATTACTTTAAAGTGTTTATCTTTGGAAATCGGACGACACTCTTCAATTCGGACTTTCTCTCCCATCTTGTGAGCATTGCCCGGATCGTGAGCTTTGTATCGTTTGGCGTGCTTGATGTATTTACCGTATTTCGGATGTTTGACATATCTTTCCACTCGCACAACGACAGTGTCTTTCATTTTGTCAGACATGATAACACCGGAAAGAATGCGGCGACGGATATTCGGTTGGGGATTTGTGGTAGCCATAATTATTTTGCCGATACTTTTGGTTGATTAAGTTCAGTCAGAATGCGGGCAATATCTTTTCGGAGTCCCCTGCCTTCTTTGACATTTCGAACCTTGCTTCCGGAAAGATTAAAATGAAAATTCTTTAGCGCTTCTCGTTTTTCTTTGAGAGTTTTCGCCAATTCTCTTTCGTCTTTTCCTTTGTAAGTTGTTTTTTTCATGGCTTTAAATGTCGTCGCAAGCTCCTTGCGCTTCAGTTATACTCTGGAAACAATTCGGGTCTTTACGGGAAGCTTTGTTCCTGCCTTTCGCAGAGCCTCTCGAGCTACAGCCTCTTCCACTCCATCAATTTCAAACAAAACCCGTCCAGGGAAAACCTGAAATTCATAGCCCTGGAGATCGCCTTTTCCCTTCCCCATGCCGACTTCAGCCGGTTTGGCCGTAAAAGGTCGGTCCGGGAAAACTCGAACCCAGATTTTACCAACTTTGCTGACAGAGCGAGCCAGAACCTTTCGAGCCGATTCAATCTGATTTGATTTGATACGAGCGGGACTCACGGCTTTTAGACCGTAAGAACCAAAAGACACTTCAATGCCTCGCGTCTCCACGCGATCCTTTTTTGCATTCCGACGAGTAGTCTGCCATTTTCGATGTTTTACTTTTTTAGGATATAGCATAAATAAAAATTATTTTCTGTCTTTCTCAAAAATCTCGCCTTTATAAATCCAGACTTTAATACCAATATTGCCGTAAGGCAGATTGGCTTCGTATCGAACGAAATCAATGTCGGCTCTGAAAGTCTGAAGTGGAATGCGACCCTTTTTAAGTTCCTCTTTTCGAGACATATCGGCGCCGCCGAGACGACCCGAAAGGAGAATCTTAACTCCCTGAACATCACGATTAGCCATGGCTTTATCAACCATCTGCTTCATTACTCGTCGAAAAGGCAGGCGCTTCTCGAGCCCCTCGGCAATCATCTGGGCAATAATGGAAGCATTGGATTCCGGTGAGCGAATTTCCTCAATATCAATTTTTAATTCTTCATTTTTTGGTTCGATACCAAGCTTTCGCATCTGCTTCAAAATATCATTTCGGAGTTTAGTGGCACCTTCACCGCTGCGGCCGATGATCATACCTGGTCGGGAACTTTTAATAATGACTCGCAAATTTTTCTGATTGCGCTCCATTTCGATTGAGCTGACAAAAAGACCGCGCATTTTTTTCTCCAGCCATTCACGGAGTAAAATGTCGCAGCGAAGATAGTCTCGATACTGTTTGTTAATACCGAACCAGCGAGACTTCCAGTCTCGAATGATGCCTAATCTATGGGAATATGGGTGAACGGTATGTGACATTTTATTTTGTTTCTTTAGTGCCGAGGGAAATGGTGATGTGACTGGTGCGTTTATTAATGGCTGACGCCGATCCTCGGGCTCGGGGCATAATTCTCTTCAAAGTTACTCCTTTATTGACTTGAATTTCTTTCACAAACAAATCGGTCTCGCTAAGGTTTTGGGTTTTGGCGTTAGCGATGGCGCTCTTCAGGAGTTTACTCAATTCTTGGGCGGCCTTCTTGTTGGCAAACTGTAAAGTAACTAAAGCGTCAGTGGCCTTCTTGCCGCGAATGAGATCAGCTACTAAGCGGACCTTGCGAGGGGACTGTCGATAAGTTTTAAGAGCGGCGCGCATGATAGTGAAAATTATTTGGCGGGAGCTTTATTGGCAGTGGCGTCGGCGGCGGCGCGGGCCGATTTGGCGGCGTTAATTTCCGCTTCGCGAGCAGCCGCTTCCTGTTCTTTCTGCATCTTTCCTCCGTGTCGCAGGAACTTCTTAGTCGGTGAAAACTCCCCTAATTTGTGGCCGACCATCTCTTCCGTAACGAAAACTTCGAGATGCTGCTTGCCATTGTGCACCCCGAAGGTAAAGCCGATCATTTCCGGACTGATGTCGCTTCGACGAGCCCAAGTCTTAATCACACCGGTCTGGGTCGGCTTCTTTCCCTCAATTTTCTTCAATAATTTGGCGTCCACAAAGGGACCTTTTTTAAGTGATCGTGTCATTTTTTGACTGAAAATGCCGCCATCGGCGGCTTAAAACATAGTAGCAGAAGCAAAGAGGCTGTCAAATTAGCCCGATTTAGATGAAATTTTGATAAACAAAAGACAAAGGGGTGCCTAACCCCCTATTTTCTTTTTCTTATAAACGAACTCAGGAAAAATACTATAGAGAGTATTATAAAAATTCCTCCCCAGAATACTGGTACTACCCCCAGCAAGAAAAGGGTCTGATGGTTTACCCCATAATATAAAAACATAATCAAAGCTAAAATTAGAAAAATTAAACTAAATACTCTAGATTTTTTCACACCTTAATTATCTCATACGTTATTTGAATCAAAAACCGCCTTTCGGCGGTTTTTAATTTTATCTATTCTTCCCTACCTTCCTTCGAGAAACAATCATGGTATTGGAGTATTTCTTAGCGCGGCGAGATTTCTGGCCTTTGCCTGTTGGCTTACCATAAATACTTTTAGCGCGGCGAGTTCCACGGCCTTGGCGGCCTTCTCCTCCTCCGTATGGATGATCCACTGGGTTCATAGCCGTACCTCGGACAGTTGGACGAATGCCCTTCCAGCGAGAACGTCCGGCCTTACCGAAATTCTGCAGACGGTTTTCATCATTTGAAACTTCGCCGATGGAAGCCCAAGCGCTGTCTTTGATTTTTCGCACTTCAGTGGAAGGCAACTTCACTTGAGTATATCCTTCGTCCTGCGCCACCACTTCAGCATAGTTGCCAGCAGCACGGGAAAGGACTCCACCAGAGCCCGGTTTTACTTCCACGTTGTAAATAAAAGTACCGACTGGAATATTTCGAAGTGGCAGACGATTTCCTGATTTTAATTCGGCTTTTTCGGAAACGAGAATACTATCACCCACTTTCAAAGATTTCGGCAGCAAGGTGTATCGTTTCTCGCCATCGGCATAAATTAAAAGAGAGATGAAGCCGGAGCGGTTTGGATCGTATTCAATGGTAGAAATCTTGGCCGGAATGTCCTTTTTATCAAATCGAAAATCAATTTCTCGGAAAAGACGCTTGTGACCGGCACCCTTGTGACGAGTAGTGATGCGTCCCTGATTGTTTCGCCCGACTGAACGCTTGAATCCTTTGGTCAGTGATTTCTCCGGCTCGGTCGCGTTAAAAACTCCACGATAAGAGACATGGCTCATTTGTCGGCGTGATGGTGATGTGGGTTTATAACTTTTCATAAAAAGTCTCTAGAACTCGATCTTATCTCCTTCTTTTAAATAAACATAAGCTTTCTTCACCCCTCGAGTTCGACCGACCATGCCTTTATGCATTACCTGTTTGCCGGGATTTTTGGTGATGTTCACCTTGATCGGCTTCACTTTGTAAACTTGATTTACTTCACGGGCAATATCTTTCTTGGTAGCCTCGGTGGTTACTTCAAAAGTATAGACATTAGCCGAATTAACCAAACTACCTTTCTCGGTAACCCGAGGGCGAATGATAGCGTTTTGGTTTTTTAAATTCAAACTCATGATGATCAGTTAATATTTATTCTTTCTTCTTAGCCGCCATCTTGCCTTCAATAAATTTTACCGATTCGGTCGGATTGGTGATTACTAAGAATTTGTGATTGAGAATATCCAAAGCATTTAAATTTCGCACTTCTTCCACCATCAAATTGCTGAAGTTGTTAAAACTTTTCTTTACATTTTCATCTTTGCCTGGAATGGCGATGTAAGCGGAGCGATTAACCTTAAGAGAAGTCAAAAGTCCTTTGGCGTCACGAGTTTTTGGAGTGGCAAAATTTAAATTTTCTAAGAAAATAACTTCGCCGTCCTTTAACTTCTTGGAAATCACGGTGTAAAGAGCCTTGGCTTTCATCTTCTTATTAATCTTTTTCTTGTAGTTCTTGTCGTTGCGTGGTCCGTGAGCGACACCTCCACCAACCCAGATCGGTGAGCGAGTAGAACCGTGTCGGGCTCGGCCAGTGCCTTTCTGCTGCCATGGCTTCTTGCCTCCACCGGAGACGTCGCCGCGATCTTTGGTGTGAGCCCAGGCGTTTCGCTGATTATTTTGAATGGAAGTAACAACCTGGTGAACCAGATCGGCATTCCAAGGCAATCCGAAAACGTTTTCCGGCAGCGTAATGTTGCCAGACTCCTTGCCTTTTTGGTTGTAGATTTTAGCTTCCATTTTATTTGGCAACAATTTCTACCAGAGTTCCGCGAACGCCGGGAATAGCTCCCTTGATTAACAATTCATTATTTTCCGGATCAACTTTAATTACTTCCAGATTTTTTACCGTTACTCTCTCGCCACCCATGCGACCGGCCATGCGCCGATTCTTGAAGACTCGCTGATAACCGGCCGTGCCGATTGAACCCGGTTCTCGTTCTGAATGTTTCTGGCCGTGACTGCGCGGACCGCCGTGAAAGCCGTGACGCTTTACTACTCCCTGAAAGCCTTTGCCTTTAGAGGTGGCAGAAACGGTTACTTTATCACCAGCGACAAAAACTGCCGGCTCGATTTTGGAACCGCGATTTAAGTCTCCGACAGCCGTTCGGAATTCTTTTAAATGTCGAAGGTTGCCTAAATCTTTTAAATGACCTTTTTCGGCTTTTCGCATTCTCTTTTCTTTTTTCTCGCCAAAACCGACTTGAACGGCTTCGTAGCCATCTTTCTCTTTGGTTTTTACTTGAGTAACAGTTAGCGGAGCAGTTTTAATGACCGTTACGGGATAAACCGTGCCGTTTTCATCAAAAACTTCCGTCATTTTCTGTTTTGTTCCAAGTAAAAATTTCATATCTGTTTTAGATGCAGATTTTGATACTAGCTTAAATCATCTTAACGTCAATGCTGACTCCGGAAGGCAGACTTAAGTTGGTTAGGGCTTCAATAACTTTGGCGCCCGGATTAACAATGTCCAAAAGTCTTTTATGAACTCGCATTTCGAATTGCTCTCGTGCGTTTTTGTAAACGAAGGCAGCTCGGTTGACAGTGTACTTTTTGATTTCCGTTGGAAGCGGAATCGGTCCGAGAACTTTGGCATCATATCGAAGAGCCGTATCCATGATTTGCTTGACCGACTGATCAAGAATTTTAGATTCGTAAGCCCGCACTCTGATACGAAGTTTGGAAGTCGCTTCAGTAGGAGCGGTGGCCCGCTTTTCAGTTGGCTTCGCCGCAGGCGAAGCGGTTTTGGCGGCGCGTTTTGAGGTCGCGCCGCTCTTCTTAGACACCTTCTTTGGCGCAGCGGCTGAGTCTGCTTTTTTTGGTTTAGCCGTTCTAGGCATATGGCTAATATTAAGCAGTAATCTTAGTAACTACACCGGCGCCGACAGTCTTGCCTCCTTCGCGAATAGCAAAGCGCTGTTGTTCCTCAAGAGCTACGGGGGCAACGAGTTTGACTTTGAAAGTAACGGTGTCTCCCGGCATAACCATTTCTACGCCTTCGTTTAGAGTTACTTCTCCGGTTACGTCAGTAGTTCGAATGTAGAATTGAGGTTTATAACCAGTGAAGAATGGGGTGTGTCGTCCACCTTCTTCCTTTTTCAGAATGTAAACTTCCGATTCAAAGTCAGTGTGAGGCGTCACAGATCCAGTTTTGGCCAAAACCTGTCCTCGATGTACATCTTCTTTCTTAGTACCTCGAAGCAGAATTCCGGCGTTGTCTCCGGCCATACCTTCTGAAAGAGACTTGTTGAACATTTCGATACCGGTGATAGTGGTCTTAGTTGTAGGTTTCAAACCGACAATTTCAACTTCCTCACCAACTTTTACCTTTCCTCGTTCAATTCTTCCGGTTACTACCGTACCTCGTCCTTCAATTGAGAAGATGTCTTCTACCGGCATCAGGAACGGCTTATCGGTTTCTCGAACTGGAGTTGGGATGTAAGTATCTAGAGCGTTAACCAAATCAATAATTGGCTTAGCTCCCTCATCATCAAAACTCTTGGCTTCCAGAGCTTTAGTGGATGAGCCTCGAATGACCGGAGCATTGTCTCCGTCAAAATCATTCTTGGTTAGAAGTTCGCGAATTTCAGCCTCAACCAGGTCAATCAAGTCTTTGTCGGGCACCATGTCACACTTGTTTAAGTAAACGATGATTTTTGGCACTCCAACTTGCTTGGCCAGAAGAACGTGCTCGCGAGTCTGGGGCATAGCGCCGTCAGTAGCGGCTACTACTAGAATAGCGCCGTCCATTTGAGCGGCACCGGTAATCATGTTCTTGATGTAGTCGGCGTGACCCGGAGCGTCAATGTGAGCGTAGTGACGATTCGGTGTCTCATATTCGGAGTGGTGAAGAGCAATAGTAATACCTCGAGCCTTTTCTTCCGGAGCATTGTCAATACCATCTACTCCTTCCACTCGAGCCGAATATCCTTTGTCCTTTCCGAGATTTCCCAGAACATGAAGGATGGCGGCGGTAGTGGTGGTTTTGCCGTGGTCAACGTGACCGATGGTTCCAACGTTGACGTGTGGCTTTGAACGATCAAAATCTGCCATATATTTTTTAGAGATTAGATTGAGGGGTAAGGGTGTAGTAAAGAAAGTTCTCAACTAAACCCTAGACCCTAAATGCTAAACCCTGAATTAATGATAATTATTAATATTTAAACCTGTCTGCATCTCTCCAGAGTCTGCAAACATGATTTCTTATTCCACAAGTTCGCCGTAGCGAACATGGTGGTCCCTCGTTTAGGCCGTTTGACCCAAGAGGGTCTTAGCAAAACGTGTAAGAGTGATGATAACAAACTAAAGAGAGAAGTCAACGTTAAGCGGATTACGGACGATCTAAAAATGGGGAGAAGATGGGGAAAAATTGAGGATAAAAGAGAGGGGCGGCCGAAGGCCGCCCCTCTCTTTTATCATTTGACATAAGAAATTCTTAAAGTAACCTTAGGGCCAGAACAAAAGACTATGGATCCTACCTTTAAGAAGGCCGAACTCGACAATTTAAGGATTTTCAACGAACAGCTCCGAAAACACTTCAACCAATTGATGGTGGTAATCCACCAACATCCTGATGAAATAATGGATGGGACGCCACCCAAAAGGAGAGATGTTTCAAAGACTGATCTCTATCTGGGCCGAGTAAATGGTGGAATTGATTATCTGAAGCTAACCTCAACTCCCTCCGGCAGCCAACTTTTCCCTTCCACAAAGATTGCCTACGAAGCAAGAGACGGGATAAAAGTTGCAGCAATCTGTCCTCATTTCCCAAATCGTCGCTTCGTAAGGTTTGTTACTTTACTTCCCTGGGAAGAAGAAGGAAGCAGCTTGGCAATCTCTTTCGAAAATGACTTACCGAAACTCGATCACTCTCTCCAAGATCGGGTTGAAAGGTTGAAGGAGGCCTTTCTGCAAGCTGAATAGTAGCCGAAGCGCGAAAGTTAGTGCGCTTCGGCTGTTTTATTTAATTTAACCGACAGTCCCATCTTTTCTCTTATGAATAGTTATCTGGTTTCCGTCAGGATCGGTAATCATGGCCATGTGGCACACTGGAGTATCGATAAAATCTTGAAGAACCTTCACGCCTTTTGATTTCAAATATTTAATCGCTTCGCCAACATCGTCTACGGCGAGGCCCACTGATGGTCCTTCCTTTTTCTCTTTTGGTTTTTCTTCGGCAAAATTGCCGATAGTTAAAGTGACATTACTCAAATCAAATTCGGCGAATTTATCTCCTTCAAAAGTAGATTTTAGTCCCAGCACATCTTTATAAAAGACTAATGCTTTAGAAAGATCGCTGACGTCATGATAAATATAATCAACAGCTAGAATTTTCATAGTTTAAGATTAATATTAATGGGTTCATCATAGCAGAAGAGCGGCTGCTTCGCAGCCGCTCCTTTATTTATATTTACTGCAGAGCTAAAAATTATTTACGAGCTTCGACTATACTTTTTTCCACTTGCGGTGGCACGATTTCGTAATGATCAAATTCCATGTTGGCTGAACCACGGCCTTCCGTCATTGAACGCAAAGATGTGACATATCCGAACATTTCCGAAAGAGGCACCTTGGCCTTGATTACTCGAAGCATTGATCTATCTTCCATGCCTTCAATCTGAGCACGTTTAGAGTTGAGATTTCCAGTGATATCGCCCATGAATTTTTCCGGTACCACTACTTCTAATTTCATAATTGGTTCCAAAATCACAGGTCGGGCTTTTTTAGCGGCTGCCTGAAAAGCTTGAGAAGCAGCAATCTTGTAAGCGATTTCTGATGAGTCTACATCATGATATGAGCCGTAAATTAAATCACAGGAAACATTCACCATTGGAAAGCCAGCTACAATGCCTCGAGTCATAGCTTCACGCACTCCTTTTTCGACGGCCGGAATAAATTCATTCGGAATGACCCCTCCTTTGATATTATTGATGAATTCAAAATCGTCATAACGACTAACGTTTTTAGGAATTTTTTTCTCTGGATCAAGCGGCTCCATCGGTTTAATGACAATCTTAACGTGCCCGTACTGACCTTTTCCTCCTGATTGCTTGATATATTTATGTTCTTCTTCGGCCGTGCCAGTAATGGTTTCTCGATATGCTACTTGTGGCTGACCAACGTTAGCTTCCACTCCAAATTCCCGCTTCATTCGATCAATCATGATTTCCAGGTGAAGCTCGCCCATTCCTGAAATAATGGTTTCGCCAGTTTCAGTGTTTGAGCTGACTTTGAAGGTGGGGTCTTCATCGGAAAGTTTTTTCATAGCCATGCCCATTTTTTCTTGATCTGCTTTAGTTTTGGGTTCTATTCTTAACGACACAACCGGTTCAACGAATTTAATTGGGTCCAGAATGATCGGATTTTTTTCATCACAGAAAGTATGGGAGGTCTTGGCACTCTTTAATCCGACAGCTGCCGCAATCTCACCGGCAAATACCTTCTTCACTTCTTCCCGTTTATCGGCTTGGAGTCGGACAATTCGGCCCAATCGCTCCTTGTCTCCAGTCGTTGAATTGTAAATATAAGAGCCGGCTTCAATCGTTCCAGAATAAACTCGGAAGAAAGTCAGCTGTCCGACGAACGGATCGGATTGGAGTTTGAAGGCCAGAGCAGCAAATGGTTCTTCGTCGGAAGCATGTCGAATAATTGGCTCATTTGTCTTTGGATCAATTCCAGTAATCGGTGGAATATCTAAAGGTGAAGGTAGATAATCAACCACGGCATCAAGAATCAACTGAACTCCTTTATTTTTCAAAGCTGATCCTGTAAAAACGGGCACTAGTTTTACTTCAAGAGTGGCCTTGCGCAGAGTCTTCTTCAGATCCTCAATGGCTGGTTCTTTTCCTTCGAGATATGCGCTCATTAGGGCGTCATCCTGTTCAACGATTTTCTCAATTAAGTCGTGTCGATATTTTTTGGCCTCTTCTAAATATTCGGCCGGGATTTCCTTCTCTATAATTTCATTACCCATATTGCCTTCAAAGTAGTAGGCTTTCATTTTCAGAAGATCAATAACTGCTTCAAATTTATCTTCCACTCCGATTGGAATCTGCATTCTCACTGCATTCTTAGTCAAACGATCCAAAATTGATTGGAAAGATCGTTCAAAACTGCCACCTAGACGATCAAGTTTATTAATAAAACAGATTCGAGGCACGTTTCCGTCGTCGGCATATCGCCAGTTTGTCTCTGATTGTGGCTCTACTCCAGCTACTCCATCAAAAACTACCACGGCTCCGTCGAGCACTCGAAGTGATCGCTTTACTTCGGCGGTGAAGTCAATGTGTCCTGGGGTATCGATAATATTAAAACGCATCTTGTTGGAGGTATCCTTTCCCATATAGGTTGGATTCCAAAAACAAGTAATGGCGGCGGCCGTAATGGTGATACCACGCTCTCGCTCTTGCTCCATCCAGTCCGTGGTTGTGTTTCCTTCATGAACTTCTCCAATTTTGTGTGATTCTCCGGTGTAATAAAGAATACGCTCGGAAGTGGTAGTCTTTCCGGCATCAATGTGGGCAATAATTCCGAAATTTCGGACTCTTTCTAAAGGATAATCTCGATTCATGTCTTAATTTTTGATTTAAAAAACGACTCGGTGAGTCGTTTTCAAAAGATATCATTTATTTAAAAAGTTGGCAATTAAAAATCGCGCCGGCTTTAGGCGCGATTTAGATTGATTTTGGCCGGGTTGATGGAGAGCCGCTCACGTTTATCCTGCCGCAAAATTCCCTTTTTCTGAAGCCGAGACGCTGCTTTCTTAATTTGATTGCGTTTCCACTCCTTTTGATCTTCCGGAACATTCGCCGAAAGGCGCTGAGCTAAATCATCAAGACCAATTGGGCCAGCTTCGCAAATCTTTTTAATGATCCTTCGAGTCATTCTGACCCACTTATAGCATTAAATTTAAAATAAACAAGAAAGCGGCGCCTTCGGCGCCGCTTTCTTTCTCAATTAAAATTTAGTCTTTGATTACCAGGCAAAATGAGCAAAAGCTTTGTTGGCCTCCGCCATCTTATGAGTATTCTCGCGCTTCTTCACGGCTTCTCCTTCATTTTTAGAAGCGGCAATGATTTCATCGGCTAATTTAAGATGCATTGGTTGACCCTTTTTAGATTTAGCGGCCTGAATAATCCATTTCATTGAAAGTTGCTGACGTCGCTCCGGTCGAACTTCTCGCGGCACTTGATAATTAGCGCCTCCCACTCTTCGAGATCGCACTTCCATTTGAGGAGCGGTGTTTTTCAAAGCGGTATCGAATACTTCCAGAGGATTATCCGTCTTATTTTTTTCCTTGATTGATTCAAAAGCGCCGTAAACAATTTTTCGAGCGGCATTTTTTTTGCCTCTTTCCATGCAGTAATTAATAAACTTAGCCACCTTCTCTGAATCGTAGGTCGCTTCCGGTCGAACTTTATTTCTATTTTTAACTTTTCTTCGCATTCTTACTTTTTATTTAGGTTTCTTCGTCCCATACATACTTCTAACCTTTCGGCGCTTCTCGACTCCGGTTGCATCAAGCTTGCCTCGAACAATGGTGTATCTAACACCAATATCCTTTACTTTTCCTGATCGAAGTAAAACTACCGAGTGTTCTTGTAGATTATGACCTTCACCCGGAATGTAAGCGGTTACTTCCATGCCGTTAGTCAGTCTGACACGAGCAATCTTTCGAATGGCGGAGTTCGGCTTCTTTGGAGTCTTAGTCGTAACCTTAGTACAGACGCCTCTTTTAAAAGGAGAGGGATTGTACCCCGGTCGATTCTTCAGAGTATTGAAAGTGCGCGTTAAAGCCACCGCCTTAATTTTGCGGATCGGTTTTACTCTTTTTCGTTTTACTAACTGATTAATAGTAGCCATAAAGGTGGCTATTAATGTAATACATGAAAATTAAAATTGCAAATTAGGGGGTTAAACCGGAATACCGGTCACCGTGGCAAAAATCGAAGCAATTAAGGGGGTCAGATATTGCCAAAAAAAGATAACAAAGACCAACACTAAAACAAACCCATATCGCTCTAGATTAAAGCGAATAGCTCTGGCTCGATAGGGCAAAATGGAAAAAAGAATCTTCGAGCCGTCGAGTGGCGGAATCGGCACCAGATTAAATATAGCCAGAACAATATTAATCAGCACCACCGTACTCATCAAAGTTAGAGCTCGAAGAGACAGAACGTCGGCATAAAATCGAATAATCAGCCCGAAGAGAAGAAAGATAAAAATATTTACCAAGGGACCGGCAATGGCTACGATAGCTTCTCCCCAACGCTGATTACGCAAATTGAATGGATTGTAGGGCACCGGCTTGGCCCAGCCGATCATAAAAGGCGAGCCGGAAAATATTAAAAGCAGAGGAAGAAGAATGGAGCCGATTAAATCAAGGTGTGGAATAGGGTTGAGAGTCAGGCGGCCGGCATAACGAGCGGTCGGATCTCCCAGTCTTTCAGCGGCATAGCCATGGGAAATTTCATGGATAATGACAGAAAAAAGCAGGATAACAATGGAAAAAATGAGAGTAGTGGAATCAGTCATAAATTTGCCAAGGAAGTTAAAGTTATGATAGCATCCTTTTAATTATGGCTAAAGTTTGTGCAGTAACAAAACGAGGTTCCCGAGTCGGCGGTGGTTACTCCAACCGCACTCGAGCTACCCAATTCAATCCGACTGGGCGTGTTCGGAAGTACCCGAACCTGCAGAAAAAGCGTATTTATATTCCAGAGTTACAAAAATATATGACTCTCAATCTCTCCACTCGAGCTCTCAAGACCATTCAAAAGAATGGAGCCTACCAAACCTTAAAGAAAGCCGGGGTAATCTAAATAAAAACGCCCCGAGATTAACTCGGTGCGTGGACAGGAATTTCTTCTTCGGTTAAATCGATCTTAATCGTAGAAGTATGTTCAATGATAGTGATATCGTAGTATTGCATCCCCTTCTCTTTGAGTTTTTCTTCGGTGAGTGAGTCAGTTGGATCCACACACTTTAGTATTTCTCGAACTTCCTCCTCTACTTCTGCTAGGGCAGCTGATTTGATTTTCGAGTATTGACCTTTGCGTCGAAGATCCTTGTGATCAAATCGAACCCGCCTAATAGACTCCTGATTTCCAGCAAAAGTTATGAGCGGTTTTAAGACGATCACTTCAAAATCGCGGGTAACTTTTTCCATATTATTCCAGTTGTATGTTAGCTCTTTAGGTTGAGCTGTCAATGAGAGCTGTCGTAAGTCAAATTTGTTCCGTTACTTTTCAAAACAATGGTTCCCAATTCATAAGTTTTTAAGAGCTGAGTGTGATATTTATTCAGAATATCGATCGTATCGTGATGAGGAAAACCGTAGCGGTTGTGGAGGCCGGCGGAGATGACTGTGTAAACAGGCTGAACTGTTTGCACATATAAATCGCTGGTGGAAGTTTTGGAGCCATGATGTCCGGCTTTTAGGACGTCGCTTTTTAAATTGGCGCCATCAAGCGAAACCAAATAATTTTCAATCATTTGAGGTGAATCCCCCTGGAAAAGAAAGGAGTTGTGCCCGTAAGTCAGCCGCGCCACAATTGAGCTGGTGTTAGTATCCCAGGTTTCCGGATCGCGATCCGGAAAAAGAATAGTTAAATAAATTTTTCGCCTTCGATCCAAAATAATGCGCATGCCGCGACGAGCCAGAACTTTTGGGAGATTTTTTGCTGTTATAGTGTCCTCGATTTTCTTATAGGTTTCTGTGTCAGTGTTTGAACCCGGTTCCATTACTTCGTTCACTTGATAGTCGTTAAGAATTGATTGAAATCCAGCCACATGATCGGCATCGGGATGAGTCAGGATGATTAAGTCGAGGTGACGATCGTAAAATGGCAATTGTTTGGAGAGTTCTGATTCGACGGCGGCCCCTCCGGGGCCGCCGTCTATCATCATCTTATTGCCATTCGGCGCTTCTATTAAAATAGCGTCGCCCTGCCCGATATTTAGGAAAGCCACTTTCAAAATGTTGCCGCGATTCTCCCAAACGGCAACATACCAGATAGCTAAATTAAGGAGAACCAAAAGACCCACTACAGCTAGAATGATTTTAGATTTGTATTTCGAGACAATCAGAAATGTTACTATATAAAATACGTCTTAAAATCATTATTAATTAACTCTAAAATCTATGCCTCAAGATCCTTATGTTGAGAAAAAATTTAATATTCCCGAACTCAAGGGAATTTCAAAGAAAACTATCGAGGAGCACCTTAAGCTTTACGCCGGCTACGTTAAAAACACCAATCTCATTATGAAAATTCAAGCCGATTACGGCGAGACGGAGGATGAGGGCGGCAAATTTTCACTGGCCGAGGTAAGACGTCGTTTTGCTTTTGAATTTAACGGCATGCGCAATCACGAATATTACTTTGAGCAGTTTGAAGGCGGCCCAATGGCCGCTAGCGCCGGTGGGGCCTTTTATAAAAGCATTGTTGATCAATTTGGCAGTTTTGAAAAATGGCTGGAAGGATTCAAACAAATCGCCATGACCCGCGGCATCGGCTGGGCCAACCTGTACCTTGACCAACGCACCGGTAAAATTCTTAATCATTGGATAGACGAGCAGCACCTCGGGCACTTAAATTCCTTACGATTCCTGCTAGGTCTCGATATGTGGGAGCATTCTTACCTATTCGATTACACTCCCGCCGACAAGAAGAAATATGTAGAAGCCTTCTTCGAAAATCTCAATTGGGGCGTGGTGGAAGATAGGTTTGAGAAAGCAATTTAAGAATTTTCTATTATTTTGATATCTTCGACCTCGGAGAAATCGGTCAAAGCGGCCTGCCGGCGATTGAAAGGCAGGCCGCTTTCTTTGATCTTAAATTCAGTTTTATTCTTCCGGAAATAAATGAAAATATAAAATCCGTAAGTAATGATCAGAAGCCAAAAAGAGAATGAAATTTTCAACAAAACGAAAGGAATGCTGGCGAAAAATTTCAAGATAAATAATTCGTAAGAGAGAGCTAGATAGGAAATAAAAGCCCCCGGCAAAGCAATAATCGGACTAATAAAGACTAGAAGGCCGCTGATGAATCCGGCTAGCATTATGTACGGAACAATAACCATCATCAGCATATTGGCTGGTACTGAAATTAGAGAAATCTGCCCAATTTGGTAAAGAAGAATCGGTGTCACAAAGACTTGAGCTCCAGTTGTGGCTGAAGCGGTTTGCCGAATCTGAAATTTTTCCGGCAAGAAGTTTAGCCGGCGATCGAAATATGGAGAGAGTGTCATTAAGCCAAGGGTGGCCATGAAACTTAATTGAAAAGACGGGTCGTAGACTAAAATTCTCGGGTTCTGGAGCACCATCAGAAAGCCGGCTAAAAATAGAGCTCGGCGAGCATCATAAACTCGATGAGTAAGCTTAGCCAAGATAGAAATCAGAGCCATGATGGCGGCACGAATTATGGTAGAGGTGCCGCCAGCCATAATCGAAAACAAAATAATAGAGACGGCGCCGGCTAAGAAGCCGCCGGCGCCGGGCAGAAATCTAAAAAATCTGATCATCGCTTCCGCCACAATAGTAATGTTGTAGCCGGACAAGACGACAATTTGCAGAGTACCGGTCTTTTGAAATTGATCTAGCAAATCTTTGGGCAAAGATTTCTTACCAGCCACGATCAAGCCGCCGGCAAAGCTCGAATGCGGTTCAGGTAAAACTTTTTTGAGATTTCCGAGAAAGAGATTTTTGATTCTAAACAGTTGTCGTTTAAGGAAATTACCGTGCCCGGATGAAATAACTTTAACTTCGGCTCGATTAATCAAATAATAAATTCCGTCTTTGGCCAGATATTCCGGATAATTAAATGAATTGCCATTTTCAGAATCGATTTTTTGCGGTAACTGCAGTTTCCCATCAATCTCAACCTCATCACCATATTGAAAGATGGTATTCGGTGGCGCTCGAACCAAAATTTTTTCCGAGTGTTTTTTGTCAATACTTTTGTCAAGAATCTTCTCCGGTAAAACTACTAAATTGGTGCTGTTTTGCCGCTGATCTGGCTCATCCACTACAACACCAGTTAGGTGAACATTGGTATTAATTTTTGAGAAGAAAATAGGATCATATTTATGCCTCAACAATCCAAAAATAGAAATTAGGAAAACCAGAGCGAAAAAACTCCAGACGAAAATATAAAACTTCATGCTTGAAGTTTAAGTATTTGAATTAAAAAATATTTAAAGATTATTTAGAGAATTCCTTAATTATCTCTTTTTCATCTTCCTTGCTGGTAGCTTTTTTAAATTTAGCGCCGGATTTACCTTTGACGCGCTTTTCGCAATCAGCCCAAGTTTTGTGAGTTTTTATTTTGCCGTTGACAAGACTGACGTAGGAGTAGGCGGCTGCCCGCTGGTGGCTTCGGGCGGCCGCCTTTTGGGCAGCTTTTTCTTCATCTAAATTAAAATTCAAAATATCAAGCCCGTATTTATCAAGCGGCCCGCTAAAAAGAACGGGCCGCTTACCATCGGCGAATTCGGTAGCAATTTGGTCACATCTTTCATTGCCGACAATACCGGAATGCCCACCGAGATATTTCCATTCAATATTCTTGTTCTCCACCAGCTCTGCGAGTTGTTCCCAGAGCTCTCGATTCAAGACTTCCTTTTTGGCTTTAGTCTTCCACTCATTCATGCGCCAAGCGCTGACCCATTTAGTAATACCGTTGATTAAATAAGATGAGTCGGTAAAAAGTTCGATGGGAAGATCTTTATCTTCCACTTCTTTTAAAGCCTTGATGGCGCCCGTAAGTTCCATTTGATTATTGGTGGAATTCGATGCGAATCCGCCAATCTCTTTTACTTCCTTATCGTGAACAATCACCGCTCCCCAACCGGCAGGACCGGGATTGCCGCGAGCGGCACCATCGGTAAAAATTAAAATCTTTGGAAGCATTCTTAAATTATATCAACAATTCGCAGGCGCAGTTCCGGATAATTTCGGAAGTTTGATTTCTCAAAAGTAGCCACGAGATTAATCTTGTCGCCGGCCGCCAGTGACTTGTGACTAAACTGCTCACTCATGAAAAACCCGATTGCCTTGACGCGTTTACCTAGCTGATTCAAGAAAGAGAGTTCGAGATGATTATTCGTCTTGCCAAAATTTTTAACTTCATTTATTTCCAGATTTTCCAAGAGGAATACCGGCTTGGGATTACCTTCACCGTAAGGCGCCAATTTTTCAATCAATTTATAAATGTCCCAGTTAACTTCATCAATAGATATTTTCTTGTCTACAAAGTCCTCAGTTAAGACTGCTTCCACTTTAGCTTTTAGATAGGCCTTGTTTAATTCCACTTCCAGTAAATGAATTTTGTCGGGAGCAACTGAGAAGCCACCGGCGTAGGCGTGGCCGCCATATTCCAAGATAATTTCGGAACTGGCTTCATTCATTAAAACTGAAAGGTCAATCAAACCGTTCGAGCGGCCTGATCCTTTCAGCAGGCCGCTCCCCTCTCTGCCCCAGAGAAATACCGGCTTCTGAAATTCGTCCGCCAGATTATTGGCACAGAGTCCGAGCAGTGATGGCCGCCATTTTGGATTTCCGAGCACGATTACTTCTCCAATCTGATCGGCTCTGTTTTCAATAGCTTTTTTCATTTCACGAATCATGCCCGCCACTACGCCTTTTCGTTCGTCATTCAATTTAATTAAAGACTCGGAAAGTTCTCGCGCCCGCACCACATCGCTGGTGTGCAGTAATTCGAAAGCTTCAATGGGTGAGCCCATTCTGGAGGCGGCATTGATTTTCGGAGTTAGGCTGAAAGAAATATCATCTTCAGAAAGGAACCGTGGATTAATATCTGTTCGTCGAAACAATTCCAATAAGCCCGGACGCGGAGATTTTCGGAGAACCATCAAGCCATAGTGGGCAAAGATGCGGTTTTCACCCTGAAGTGGCACCATATCGGAGAGAGTGGCAAAGCCAACCATATCCAGATACCATTTTTCCATTCCTTCTTTAATAGAGTAGCGAGACTTTTTTAAAATAGCCTGAATTAATTTAAAAACCACGCCGGCCCCACAGAGCATTTTGAATGGATAACTGCAGTCTTCCTGTTTGGAATTGAGAATGGCAAAAGCCGGCGGTAATTTCTTGTGAGGCAAGTGATGATCAGTGATGATGACATCGATGCCGAGCTCGTTTGCCTTTTCAATTTCCTTGAAATTGGAAATGCCGCAATCAATGGTAATCAAAAGAGAGGCGTTGAGGTCCTTAAATTTCTGAATGGCTTCTAAATTCAGACCGTAACCCTCATTGTGGCGATCCGGAATATAATTTTCAAAATTTTCATAGCCAATTTTCTTGAAAAAGTCGTGCAGTATCACCGCTCCCGGAATGCCATCAGCGTCAAAGTCGCTGAAAATGACCGTTTTCTCGCCCTTTTCAATAGCTTCAATGATGCGAGTGACGGCTTTCTCCATATCCTTCATCAGATATGGATCGTGAACGCCTTTTTCATATTGCGGAAATAGAAATTCTTCCGCAGCCTCCTCCGACCGGAGGCCGCGATGATGCAGCAGATGTTGCAAAAACTCCGGATATGATTTTAATTGCTCTTTTTCAGCTTCGTTAAGCGCTTTTCTGACTTTATAAGACTTCATTTTGCGGCTATTCTAACATATACTTTGATCATGCAAGATTGTGTCTTCTGTAAAATTGTGTCAGGAGAAATTCCGGCCGAGAAAGTGTATGAGGATGAATATACTTTGGCTTTTATGGACATTCATCCTTCAAATCCCGGCCATGTTTTGGTTATTCCGAAAGATCATTTTGAAAATCTCTACACCATACCAGACGAAGAACTCTGTCGCCTGATGCTTTCGGTCAAGAAGGTGGCTATTGCAGTTAAGCACGGCACTCTCGCCGATGGCATTCACTTGGTAATGAATAATGAAAAACCCGGGGGTCAGTTGGTTTTTCACGCTCACATACACATTATTCCTAGATACATTGAAGATGATTTCAAATGGGGAGTTCATAAGCCCTACAAGGAAGGAGAAATGGAAAAAACCGCAGAGAAAATTCGAAGTTCAATTTAAATTGCTTTAATTCTTCGTTATGTATAATGAGAGTAGATGAACTCCTTACATGATCTAGAGATCTCTCTACAGGGATTAAAGGGGCTAACCATAACTAAGAATGACGAGAACTTTTTGGGCATTCGTTATCAGGGCGCTGAGTACGTAATTGAGTATAACGCTACAAAAGACAAGCCATTCGGTCTGTCGAAAATTTCCTCAAAAAAAGCCTACGGTGAGGGTCACGATGAAACTTATAAGACCGCTCCTGAAGTCTTAAGAGCTTTCTCTGCAATGGTTAGCGCTGCCAGACCGTAAAAACGGTCTTTTTATTTTAAAGCTTCTATTCCCGGCAAGGTGTCGTCAAGAAGAAAGTCCAGCATGGCGCCCCCGCCGGTGGAGACGAATGTGAATTTGTCTTGAAGACCGAGCGACTCAATGGCGGCGATGGTGTCGCCGCCACCGATGATCGAGGTGGCGACGGACTCGGCTATCAACTTGGCTAAATCTTTGGTCGGCTGATCGAAGCCATCTTCGTAATAACCGAGTGGTCCGTTCCAAATAATTAGTTTGGATTTTTGAATAAGCTCCCTTAGTTGTTCTAGAACTGCGGGACCCGCATCCACAATTTTATCTTCTTTATTTAATTCGCTTGGTTTTTTCGGCACGATCTGATCGCCATTTTTAGTCATTACTTCAGCCGGCAGAATTAATTTCGGATTTTCCAGCATTTTCGGGTCAAAGGGTGTCGGATCGGTAAGGGAAATTCCGACTTCCCATCCTTTTTCTTTGAAGAAATCATTTGAAAGAGCGCCAGCTACAAAACAATAATCTGCTCGGTCCAAGAATTTTTGAATCAGTGGCAGCTTGGTACTGAATTTGGCTCCCCCTAAAATAAATAAAAATGGTCGCTCCGGATTTTCGCTCAAGGAAAGATGTTCAATTTCTTTTTGGAGCTGGAAACCGGCGTAATGAGGCAAAAATTTTGGCACGCCGACAACGGAAGCATGGCAACGATGACAGACTGGGAAAGCATCATTGAGATAGAGATCACCGAGACGAGCAATTCGCTTCGCGAATTCCTCGTCATTTTTCTCTTCCTCCGGATACTGTCGGATATTTTCAAATAAAAATACATCGCCGGCTTTGGCCTCCTGAATTTTCTTTTCGGTTTCGGCAGAAAAAAGATCTTTTAAAAAGGTGATCGGAAACTTCTCGTTCAAATAGTTTCCGATCACCTCCAAAGTCTCTCCCTCAGCATCCAAATGACTGATAATCAAAGTAATTGCTCCGTTTTCCCGAAGATATTGAATGGTGGGTAGCAATTTTAGAATGCGAAAATCATCGGTAATCTGGTCATTTTCTATTGGTACATTAAGATCAAGCCGAGCGATGACTTTTTTGCCCGCTAAGTCGCCCGCCTCTTTGATGTTTTTAATTTCCAACATAATTGTTTCTAAACGCGAGCCACTCTCCTGATAATTTCTCCGAACTGCTCCGGATTAAGACTCTGGCGCCCAATTAAAAGACCGTTCACTTCCCCTCCCTCAACGATCAAAGCGGCATTCTCCACACTGACTGAACCGCCATAAAGTATTGGTACTTTGGCGGCAAGCGGATCACTGAAATGATCCAATAGATTTTTGCGAATTAAAATAACAATTTGATGAATATCATGCGGAGACATGGCTTCAAAATCTTTTCGTCCGATAGTAAATAGTGGCTCGTAAGCAATTAAAATATTTTTTAGATACTTTCGATTGATTCTTTTCAGAGAATTCTTCAGCTGGCTTTTCAGATAGTTTAAATACTCGCCATGCTCGTCACGTTTTGACTCGCCGACGCAAAGAATGATTTTTAGGCCGTAAAAAAGAGCGGTTTCAATTTTTTTATTGATGATTTCGTCCGTTTCCCCCATGCTCCGTCTCTCCGAATGCCCAACTATGACGTATTTAATGTTATTTTTAGCCAGCATTTCAGCGCTAATCTCACCAGTGTGGGCCCCTTTGGTCTCCGCGGAAACATCTTGGGCTCCGATCTTAATTCGGCCCGAAGTTAAGTTGTTTAAATAGATAGCGGGAGGACAAATAATTATTTCAGTATCGAGGCGGCTAGAGCTTTTTTTAATCTTGCTGAAAATTCTGACGGCTTCGCGCAAAGATTCCGGATTCATCTTCCAGTTTCCGACAATAATTTTTTTTCGCCGCGACATTCTAGAAATTATAACATAGCTAAGAAGGCCTTTTCGCGAAGTGAAAAGGCCTTCTTCTACATTAGCCTACTCTTCAAATTTAAAGTGTCTGCTGCCAGCTCGAAACATTCCAGGCGCCGCTCGGTCCGCTGGAGAAATTCTGATTGGCTAGTCCACTTTGATAAGTGACAGTAGTACCTCCGACAGCGCTAATCTTATAAGCCGTGGCTTCATTAGCATTTACCCCACCTGCAAGCGACATCACTCCATTTTGAGCATTCAAAATAACGGCGCCGGCCCCGCCCGTAACATCCATGGCATTGTGTCCGCTGCAGCTGCCGCTATTGGGACACTGACTAGTGGTTAGTAATAGCAAATAACTGCCTGAACTTCCTGAGCCGGTTAATTGACCGCCGCCACTAAGATCTACCCAGCCATCGGTGAGTAGAACACCACCGCTTGATCCATACGAAGAAGATAGACGGATAGCGCCGCCGCCGGTAACAGTGATAGTTCCCTGAACCCAGACCGTACCAGTTAAAGTAAGAGTTCCGCCGCCATTGACTGTTAAGTTGCCGGTAATTTTACCCGGCCCGAAAGTTGCTCCCGCATAATCGACGATACAATTTCCGCCGGTATAGCCGCCATGACAATTGGTGGCACCGGTAATTATTCCTCCGCCGTCCGCCTCATCCTTCCATTCTTGAATATTGCCATCTGAAATGGGAAAGCTTACAGGCGACGGATCTCCTCGAGAAGTATCACAAGCTTTATTATTATTATGGCCAATCTGACAATATAAATGACCCGCCACACTGCCGCCCTCAACATCGTAAGCCCAGGCATCTCCCACTCCAGCCGAACCAACATTAATAGCGCCAACATAGGATCCACCGCCGATAGTAGAAGTTACTCCACCAAGATAAAGGGTAAAGTATCCGTCAGCGCCCGATGGAGAAACTGTATTCCAGCTGCCGCCGTATGTACCGAGCTTTAAAGACCCAATGGTGTAAGTATTGGTATTTGCGCCCAAGACATAGTATTTACTGGCATTTGAAGCCGCGTCAATTACTACCCAGTAAGTAGTGTTTGGAAAGAGGACAGCATTTGAACTAAAAGTAACCGTTACCCAAGAGTAGCTTGTGGTGACTTGAGAAGCACTAAGAGTTCCGCTGTCAATAACAGTGGTGCCCGGAGAACCGCCATTATCTGAAACGATGCGGACGGTTGCGTCACTCGGAGTACTAACTTTTTTGACATAAAAGAGAATTTTATTGACTGGTGAAGAAGTGGAGACTTGAAAAGCTTGGGCTATATCCTGATTGGCACTCGAGCTGGCAAAAGAAATGTTATAAGGCGGCGTACTAGGAGAATTATTGTTTTGGTCAGCGTTTAGAGCAGCACTATCAGCAGCGACGGCGCTACCAGTAATTGACGATCCATCAGTAGCAACGATGTCACCATTGGAATAAACATTTCCATTAATACTTGATCCGCCCATTAAAGTGAATCCGCCCTGACCAACTTGAACACCGTAATTAAATGCCACTCCCTGCCCTTGAGTAAAAGTAGTGCTAACAGAACGATTGATGTGATTATCCGCTCCTTGAGAGATAATCTGTTTGGCACCAGAGCTCGTGGTAACGGCGGCTGAAGCGGTGGCCCCATTTAAAGCCAGACTTAAAGAAGATGATAAGTTTTTATTATGGTTCAAACGATAAAGAGCATCTTCATTCAAGGCCTCGGCAATAATGAAACTCTGTTTGGAATTATTGGAAATGGTGACATTCTTGATGTGATTTACAACGGGAACAGTAATGCCGAGAATAATGGTAAGGCTAATGAAGAGAAAGAAAACAACTGCCAGGAGCATCGCCTGCCCCCTATTCCCGGCAGGCGATGCAAAACCTTTTAATTTAAAATCTAAAATTCTCATATTAATAACTCCCTCGTAAAATAGCTGTATCATAAAACTTGGCTGATTTATAAGAAGGACCTGTCCCGCTTTCAATCTCTAATTCTATTTTGATAGCCGCCGAGGTGCTAGTACTAATCGATCTGAAAATTAAAGTTTTCAATCGAACGCCGGAAGAAATGAGAGGGCCGTTATAGATACCGTCTTCATCCACCGCCAAAATCGTGCTTGAGGCATAAAATTTGATTTTGGCCGGAGTGGTAGTGGAAGTATTGATGGTCAAAATACTGGAAGTGCCACTTCCACTAAAGACACTATTGATAGCGTCGACGCTTTGGGCGTTGCGGATTTCCGTTTCCATCCGATCCATAGCGGAGAGACCCGAACTCTCAATGGCTTCAGTGCTTTTAATGTTTCGGTAGGAAGAGACAATAATAACCATGCTGTTAATTACGACAATCAACAGAAGACTCAACAAAAAGATGTAGATCAGCATTTCTACCAGCGAAAATCCGTTATGAATGCTGTAAACTTTACGAAATTTCATTAGTTATCAAACAAATTAGTAATGTATGTCTGTAGAGTCTTGGTTGAAGTGGCTCCTCTCTTGTTCCAGGCGACATTTACAGTCACCAGTTTGGTGTTTGAATCAGCTGTGCCGGAAGTGGCTAAATTATCACTGCCGTCTCGATAAGCCGTTCCTACCGTGAATGTGCGATCAAAAACATTATCAATGCGCGAAACGGTAGTGGTCGCCTGCCATTTATTTAAAGAGGTATTGTAATAGAAACGGTAAGTGGTGCCGTTGGTTAAAGTAGCGATGTTACTTGCCCAGCCAAAATCTCGCATTGATTTAGCGGCTTCAATTCCTTCTTCGGCCAGGTAAGCCGCTTGGATGGAGGCGGTGTTATCAAAATTGTTTTTAATAAAAGTGCCGTAGACGGCCATAATACTTAAAACTGAAATGGTGATGATGGAAGCCGCCACTACTACTTCAATTAAAGAGAAGCCGGATTTCTCTCTGACAGAAGTTGAGACTTTTGAGTTGTAATTTATACCTTTATTTAACATCACTTAGACCCGTATTATAAATGGTAATAGTCTTTACGCTGGAAGTGCTGCTTAGCAAGGAAAAAACAATTGTTCCGGTGGCGCTTGGCTTGCCGCTTAATTTATTAAAATAAATATCGGCCACTCCTCCGGTTAAATTAATGCTGTTTACTTTCACTTTTGAATTAATATTCTTCGTCTCGCTAGTGGAAGATCCGGCGGAATATGTTTTGCCGACAAAAAGCACGGCAGTGGTAGAAGCAAAGTGAACACCATACTCAATACTATTTTCAGAAGAGATAGTTCGCTCTCTGGCCCTTTCAATCATGGAAAGAATAGTGTTTGTCTCCGTATCCAGTGCTTCAGAACTATTGAGATTGTTGAAGGCGGTGTAAGAGATGCCTACGAGAATGGCCAAAATTACTACTACCATCAGAATTTCCAAAATAGTAAATCCCGCTTTCGAGTTTCTCATATATTATTCATCACCGAATAAAGTGGCGTAATCATGGAAACGGCAAAGAACCCTACCACGAGTCCGATGAAGACCATCAGAAATGGCTCAATGACTGTGGACATATCTTTCGTCTTTTCCTCCACCTCCTCCTCGTAATAGGTCGCCACTTCTAGAAGCATTTCCGAAAGCCGACCGGTTTCTTCCCCTACATTAATCATTTCTCCGACAAAAATTGGATAAAGTTTAGTCTTTTCCAAAAGCAAAGTGGAAATCGGCTCTCCTTTTTCTACTCGTTTTTGAACCTCAATTAAAACTTCCTTGTAATAAGAGTTTTGGAGTACTTCGCCGGTGATAGCCGTAGCTAAAATCAAATCCACTCCCGAGCTAAGAAGCGATGAAAGGGTGCGAGTGGTACGGGCGGCGTTAGTTTCCTTGATAATGGGAGCGATGACTGGAATATGTAAAACTAGAAAGTCTAAAAATCTTTTCCCTTTTGTTGTCTTGGCTCCAAAATAAACTCCGGCGATTGCCGCCACCATTACAATAATAGCCAGAATGTAATTATTTTTAAGAAAACTGCTTAAGGCGATGACAAATTTAGTGGAAGCTGGAAGCGGCGAATTAAGACTTTCAAAGGTAGCCGTCAGACTCGGCACCACAAAGATCATCATTAAAATTCCAATAATGATCATGACGGAAACGATGATACCGGGGTAGAGCATGGCTCCTCTCACCTTTCGTTTCAACTGATAAGTCTTGTCAGTTTGAATGGCAATTTGCTTCAGAGAACCGGAAAGATTGCCGCCCTCCTCTCCGGCCTTAACCATGGAAACAAAAAGGGTGTTAAAGATTTTCGGAAATTCTGCCATGGCTTCGTGAAGGGACTTGCCTGAAGTAATGGAACCGTTCAGAGCGGCGTAAGTAGCTTTCAATCTTTTATTGGTGGTCTGTCTCTCCAATACTGAGAGCGCGCGCGAAAGTGGCAGACCCGCCTCAAGCATCCCACCTAAATTGCGGGCAAAAAGAATTTTGTCATGCATCTTAATGCCGCCGAAGAGGCTAAAGTTTAGATTAATTGAACTCATTCCCCCCTTCACTTCTTTGACCGAGATAATGGATTCGCCATCTCTCTTTAAATTGCGATAAAAAGTAAACTTGTCCGGGGCTTCTTTGACTGCCTCGTAAGTCATTCCGTCTTTATTAATGGCGCTGTATTTAAATTTCATTTTATTCCGTTACCACTCGCAAAACTTCTTCAATGGTAGTGATGCCTTGAACGCACTGAAAAATGCCGTCCTCAATCATGGTGAGCATTCCTTCTTTTTTAGCCTGCTCTTCAATATCCGAAGTGGTAGCTCCTTTGATGATCATGTCCTTGATGGTGGGAGTAACTTTCAGAGCTTCGTGAATACCAACTCGACTTTTGTAACCGTCATCAGATTCCGCCGATGGCTTTGGTTTATAAAAAGGAATTTTTTCCCAGGTGGCATTTGGTTCAACAATTTTCTCTTCTCTTAAAGCCTTGAGGACCCGATCCATATTCACCGACTTGGAAATAGTGCCAAATTCATCCTTGTTTAAGAAATATTTTTCCTTACTGGCTGTCAGACGTCGAATCAATCGCTGAGCAATGACAATGTTTAAGGTAGAAACCAAAAGAAACGGTTCCACTTTCATATCCATCAGACGTGGAATGGCGCCAGCGGCGCTGTTGGTGTGGAGGGTGGAAAGAACTAGGTGACCGGTCAACGCCGCGTTAATAGCGAGTGATGCCGTTTCATTATCTCGAATTTCCCCCACCATAATAATGTCTGGGTCCTGTCGAACTAATGAACGCAAACCGTTGGCAAACGTGAAGCCGATATCCGGTTTGACCTGACTTTGATTGATGCGCTTCATCTGATATTCCACCGGATCTTCAATGGTGGAAATATTGACGTCAGGAGTATTTAAAATATCCAGGACCGTGTAGAGCGTCGTGGTTTTTCCCGAGCCGGTCGGACCGGTAGTTAAGATCATTCCGGTGGCCAGCTTCGTTCCTTCATGAATTAATTCCAAGGCGCGACCGTGAAAACCCAGACTTTCGAGGGTAAACCCTGAAACGCTCTCGCGCAATAATCGCATGACAGTTTTTTCTCCGTAATAAGTCGGAAGAATTGAAACACGAAAAGAGACTTTCTCATTATTCATATCAATCTTGAAACGTCCGTCCTGCGGCAGACGCTTTTCGTCAAGTTTTAAATTGGAAAGAACTTTGATGCGAGCAGTGATGCTGTTGCCGGCGTGTTTTGGCAAAACCATGGCATCGTGGAGTAATCCATCGATACGATAACGTACTAGTACTTCGTTTTCTTGAGGCTCAATGTGAATATCAGAGGCGTTCTGCAAAATAGCGTGTTTCAATAATGTATCAACAATGCGAACTACCGGCAGATCTTCGGCAATCTTTTTTAGATCGCTCTCGCTCTGATCACCATCCGCTCTTTTTAGTGCACTGGCTTCTTTCTGAATGAGATCTCCGAAGTCAGCCTTCAAAGATTTCTGGTATTGAAGGAGAACGGCCTTCATTGATTCGGTGTTAGTCAGGCGTGGCAGAATACGCAGCCCTACTTTTTTCTTGACGAACTCAATGGCGCTCAAATCATCAGTGTCCAACATTGCCACTTCCAAATCTGTCGGGGTAGCTTTAAAAGCCACGATATTATGGTTTCTGGCAATTGGTTCGGGTATAAGAGAAAGGACTTGAAAATCCACTTTTTGGCTCTTTAAGTCCACAAAGGGGATGCCTAAGACATAAGCCTGAATTCGGCGCAAATCATCTTCATTGAGTTTGCCTTTATTGACCAAGACTTCGCCAATACTGATTTTCTTGGTTTCCGCTTCTTTTTCCGAGCCTTCAAAGTCCTTTCGGGTGACAAGTCCCGAGTCCAAGATGAATTCCTTTAATTGTTTTTCGTTGATGTACACGCGAGAGTGAAAGTTGAAAGTTAAAAGTCAAAGGTCTATGAGATCAATCAACTCACATTGAGTTAATTATAACAAAATGTAATGAAAAAGCCCCGAGCCGCTTCGCGGCTCGGGGCTCCTAAATTTACGGACAAGGAACGGGTGAGTTATTGGTAGTCGGCCCACCAAAACTCATGCTGGATACGACTGATCGGTGGCCAGGTTGAGAATCGGCGTCAACTTCAGAACTAAAGTCGTAATCAAAATTTTGAGTTAATCCATTGGTGGTAACTGTGCCGCCGCTTTGGTTTAAGGCCTTATGAGCGTTGGCCTTGGTATTGGGCCCCCAAACTGAGCTGGGGACAGCATCAATCTGATTACTAATACTCTGTTTTTCGCCTGTTTTTGCGTTATTGTTAGCACAACTAGGGCTTTGACATTGTCCGCCCCCGCCTCCAAAGTAGCTGTTGCCACCACCCGAACCAAAATCTCGCTCACAGGTTGCTCCACCGGCGCCTCCAGAGTTTTGACAGAGGCTTACAAACATTCCGAGAGGTAAGGGTTTAGCTCTCTGAGCTGTAGTGGTGCCCCAAACTCTCTGCCATTCTGCAGAAGTACTGGCGGGGATGAAGAGATCTTTTACGCCGGTTTGATTATTGACGATGGCACAAACTCCCCATTCAGCTGCCGGTGAAGTGGTGGCGGCAATCGTAACACTTTGGTTGAGATTAACTCGATAACAATCTTTCAGGTGACCCTGACTGGAAAAATCCGGGCCTGATCGGGAAGGACAAACGTATTGAGTAGCGGCGGCATAGACTACGGAAGCGAAAAGAACCAGACCGATAATAACCAAAAGTGGTACAAAATAATTCTTTTTTATCTTGGAAGATAAAGACATCTTTATTTCTGTCCTTTAAGTTGATTAATTTCTGCTTTAAGTTGATTAATTTCCTTCTGCTGCTCTTTTATCGCTTCAATCATCGGACCAATTAAGTGTCCGTAATCAACTGATAGGCCGCTAGCCCCCGAGCTAACCAGTTCCGGATAAACTTTCTGAACATCCTGGGCTACCAATCCGACATCGGCTTTGCCATTTGATTTCCAGTTATAAGAAACTCCCTGAAGCTGCATGACCTTGTCTAGAGAATTGGAGAGCGGTGCAATATTATTTTTCAAATTTCGATCGGAGGCGTAATAGAAGGCGCTGGCCTGTACCGCTCCATCCGTTCCACCGGTAGTAGTAATATCCAGAGCATGAGTTGGACTAGCTGTGCCAATTCCTACTTTTCCTGTCACTACGGCAAGACCGGTAGTGATACCGGTTCCAGCAGCTACAATTAATCCACCGCTTTTAATCTGGGCTGTACCGGAAACGTTAAGCGGCGCATCGGCATTACAGCCGGTTGGAGCACAAGTTGGTTCGGCAAAGGACGCGGCAAAAACATAACTGCCAAAGGCGCTAATAATTAAAGCGATAACTACTACCTGAACTGACCACAATATTTCTTTATTTATTTTTTTCATAATTTTAATTTAATTATTATTTTATTACTTTATTTCTCCTCTACTTCGAACTCATTGCCTTCAGAGCCGCTTCCTGTTCGGAAGCTGTTAAGGCTGATTGTCCAGTAGATGAAAAATTTTTATCATATTTTACTTTCTGGTCAGGATAAGGGGTTACGGTAGTGGAAGCACTTCCTTCTTTGATAAAAGTGCTCACTTCTTGATCAGTTAAACCGGGATAGAGAGAAGACGGTTTATTAGTCGCTTCATTAGCGGGAGTCATTTTATTGAGATTAACCCAGATAATTATACCGGCCGATAAAAAGACCAACACAACGATGATGAGAATGCTGACTCGGTGACGAATGAAAAAATTATCCTGATACATATTTAGAATTCGTTAAAAGCTGGCGCAATGGCGCAAGTGGTCTTAGCACTTAAGCTGCCGCAAGTTAGGGTGTAATCAATTGTCTTGTAAATTCTTGAGGTGGTAGTCGTGCCGCTTGTCGGATTGGAAGGCGTAGTACCGGTGGCGGAAACAAAAGAGAATGGAAAGGCCGAATCCTGATTGCCGGCGCTGGTAATGGTACAACCACTTGGGAATGAAACCGTGTAGACCAGTTTGCAAGTGCCTCCTCTCGGCACGGTTGGAGGAACAGCATTGAAGATAATGGCTGTGTTGGCGCTGTTGCAGACTTTTGAACTAGTGGTAGTGACTACGGAAGTTGGGGCACTCTCGGCCACTGAGCCGCCACCGACATTAATGGCGGTGACCTTAAAGTAGAAGGTCCCATTTACAGCCAAGCCTCCGATAGAAGCGGTTGTCGAGTAAGAAACTGTTTTCTTAATAGTAGTGTTGCCGGTTGAATCAGTTTGATAAACGTAATAACCTCCGCCGTTCGCAGTATTTGGAGCAGGACTGCCGGCATTCCAGGCAAGATTGACAATACCACCGAAGCTATCGCAGACGCCGGCGTTTGTCTGATGCAAATTTGACGGAACACCGGGTGCAGTAGCCGGAGTGGTAGTGGCCGCGTCAATGGTAACGCAGTAATTGCTGCCGCAAAGATGAATCCAGCCGACACTACTTGAAGCTGTTGGAAAATCGCCGCCCCACCAGTAGCTGCCTTGAGTAAAACTTGGACTAGCGCCCGTTGTCACAGCCGAGCTGTAAGTTGGACCGCTTAAATGAACGCAACCGCTCCAGTTTCCATCGTTGCCGGACTGACTGATGGCGTTATAAAAACGGGCCCAACCACTGACAGCACCCGTCGAAAGATCAATAGTTGGTTGAGATCCACAACCGGAATAATCATTGAAACTTAGCCAGCCAATGTTGTTGCTTGCAGCCGCTCCGTCTTGGGGATTTGACCAAGCGTAACCGGTGAGAATGGCGCTTGAGGCTCCGGTCGTGCTGGCAAAGACTCCGCCGAACGCTGGATCAAATTTAATCCAGCCGAAATTACTGGACCAGGCATAACCATGCACAGCGTGAACTCCAGCGGTGAAAGTGCCGCTTTGGGCCAGAGCTGCCGGTTGAGTTTTAAAAGTTAAAAAGATACCACCTAAGATGAGGATAAGGAGAACAAGTGCGAAAATGATCTTTTTAGTCATTTTAGAAAAGATATACATACATAATAATAGAGGAAGGACAGGTGAATAGCAATAAGAGCTGTTAATAGAGAGGGCGGCCGGCTTCGCCGGCCGCCCTCTTCGATACAGTTGACAAAACTCTTGACTCCTATATATTTATGAGCACGACAGTTCGCCTCACGGCGAACTCTTTTTTTACCAAATTTATACAAGCTATAAGCTAACGCCCATAAGCGTAACATTATGTTCGATCTAAAAGTTATTAACTCCGTTCTCGACCAGTTGGAAGAGGAACGCGGCATCCCAAGAGAAAAAATTATTGAGGCCATTGAAATGGCTCTGGCTACTGCTTACAAAAAAGAGTATGGCAAGCGCGGTCAATATATCCGCGCCAAGTTTGATCTTAATACCGGCACGGCGGAATTTTATCAGGTGAAAATTGTGGTGGATGAATCCAAAGTAGTCTTTGAAGAGGAGGGTGAAGAAGGAACACAACCAATTGCTGATCATCCGGAGACCGCCGAAGAAGGTTTGAAAGTTCGTTTTAATCCGGAGCATCACATTTTAATTGAAGACGCCCGCAAAATTAAGAAGGGTGTAGAAGTTGGAGAAGAATTAATCTTCCCTCTTGAAATGAAAAGCGATTACGGCCGCATCGCGGCGCAGACTGCCAAGCAAGTAATCATTCAGAAAATTCGCGAGGCGGAAAAAACTTCCGTCTTGGCTGAATACGGTAAACGAGAAGGTGAAATCGTCAGCGGTACCGTTCAGCGCATTGAACGCGGCAACATCTTCATTGATATGGGCCGAGCCAGCGGCATTCTGCCTTATGAAGAACAGATCCCCGGCGAACATTATCGTCAAGGAGAGCGCGTTCGAATGTATCTTTCTCGCGTAGAAGAAACTCCTCGCGGTATTTTCCTGCGACTTTCCCGATCTCATCCGAAATTTCTGGCCAAGCTCTTTGAAGCGGAAGTACCGGAAATTGCCAACGGCACGGTGGAAATTAAAGCCATTGCCCGAGAAGCCGGATCACGTTCTAAAATTGCCGTCTTTTCTAACGATCCTCACATTGATCCGGTTGGTTCTATGGTGGGCCAGCGCGGCGTTCGCGTATCCACTGTCATGAGTGAGCTTGGCGGCGAGAAAATTGATATTATTGAATGGTCAGCCGAGCCCGATAAATTTATTGAAGACGCCCTTTCCCCGGCTAAAGTCTTGAGTGTCAACATCAATCAGGAGGAGAATATGGCAGTAGTGGAAGTGACGGAAGATCAGCAGTCTTTGGCTATCGGTAAAGGAGGTCAAAACGTTCGATTGGCCGCTAAATTAACCGGCTGGAGAATTGACATTCAGTCGGCCAAAGGTGAAAAGTTAGCGGAAGGAGAAGCGGAGGTGGAGACCGAAACTGAAGAAGATGCAAAAAGCGCGCCGGAGGATAAAATAAAAAATGAACCTGCTGAAGTACCCGAAGAAACTCCGAGTGAAACAGAGAGCTCAAAAACTTCAGAAGCTGAATCATCTAATATCCTGTAATTTGTCGGAAAGCCCTGTCGTTTTTCCGACATATGACTCAAGGGATGAATCCCGTTAGAAGCCACGGTCGCAAGATAGAATAATTACTTAATCAGTCAACTTAATAAATAACCATTATGAGCAATAATCAATCAGACGAAATGCGCCCTGCTTCTAACGGGATGAATCTTTGGCACGATGTGCCGCTCGGCGATAAAGTTCCCGAAGAATTCAATACTATTATTGAAATTCCAAAAGGTTCAAATAATAAATACGAAATCGATAAGAAAACCGGTTTGATTGCGCTTGACCGGGCCAACTATTCCAATGCTCCTTACCCCGTTGATTATGGTTTCGCCCCGCAGACTTTGTGGGAGGACAATGATGCTCTAGATGTCATTGTTCTTTCAACCTTCCCTATTCAAGTTGGAGTATTAGTAAAGGTCCGGCCGGTAGCCATGATGGAAATGGTTGATGACGGCGAGTCAGATTGTAAGATCATAGCCGTCCCTGTTAAAGATCGACGCTGGGAAGACGTCAATGATTTGAAAGATATTAACAAGCACACCATTCGCGAAATTCAACATTTCTTTGAGACTTACAAGAAGTTAAAAGGAGATGATAATGTGGTAACTATTGGTGAAGTAAAGGGAAAGGATGCGGCGACCGAAGCTGTTCTAAAATCTATTCAAATCTACAAAGAAAAATTTTCCAAATAATATGACTCAGGGTTCTCAAAAAGGAGCCGGTTCCGTCGGAGGCATTATCGGCATTATCATTGTTGTTTTAATCCTACTTTTTGGGGCTTATTATTTCTGGCAATACAAATTGGCCCCTCGATTAAACCAGCGAAATTCCGAATCTTCAGCCACTACTACTTACACCAATTTCCAGCCCAACGAAGTAAATATTCAGGTTAGCGCCACTTCCAGTTAATTTCTCTAATTAATATGAACCAAAATTTTAAAATCTTAAAGATTGCGCCTCTTCCTCATTCTCAAGTTGAGATTGAAGCGGAAATTCCGGAAGAAGTAGTGGAAAGCTACCGAAAAGAGGCGGTGAAAAACCTCAATAGCCGTCTTAAGATTGACGGCTTTCGCGAGGGGCATATTCCGGAAAAAGTCTTAATTGAGCGAGTCGGCGAGCTCGGCCTATTGGAAGAGTCGGCCTCGCTCGCCCTAGAAAATCTTTATTTAAAAATTCTCACCGAGGCCAAGGTTAATCCGGTCGGGCGTCCCCAAATTGCCATCCCCACACTGGCGGCTAAAAATCCCGTTGTTTTTAAAATCACCCTGGCCGTCCTGCCGGAATTCTCGCTGCCGGATTATAAAAAAATAGCCAAAGAAGCCATGAAGACGGCCGAAAAAGCCGAGGTGACTGATCAGGAATTTGAAGAAACTTTGACTCGAGCTCGAGAGAGTCGGCGAAAAACTGAAACGGATCCGACTCCGGAGTTGACCGACGAATTGGTAAAAAGTTTTGGCGATTTCAAAAATGTGGAAGATTTCAAAACTAAATTACGAGAAAATTTACAACTGGAAAAAGAATTGCGCCTGCGAGAGAAAGAACGATTGACCCTCCTTGACAAGATCATTGACAAAACAAAGGTGGAAATTCCCGAAGTCTTGATTGAAAGCGAAAAAGAAAAGATGCTGGCTCAATTTAAAGGCAATATTTCTGGCATGGGCCTAAAACCGGAAGATTATTTTAAACAAATCGGCAAAACTGAAGCCGATGTAAAAGATGAATGGAAAGATGATGCCATTAAGAGAGTGAAAATGGAATTGATCTTAGCCAAGATTGCCTTGGAAGAAAAAATTGAAGCCGACAAAAAAGCGGTTGAACAGGAAATGGAACATATTCTGTCCCATCATAAAGACGCCGATCCGATGCGAGCCCGTCTTTACGTTGAACAAATTCTCACTAATGAAAAAGTTTGGCAGTTTCTGGAGAGTCAAAAATAATTGTTGCTGATTTTAAAAGCGACCCAGATCCCGAAAATTCCTCCGACGGTAGTCAAGATTATTGATGAAAAGGAGAAAAAGCCGGCGCCCCAAAGACTCGGAATAAATCCGCCGATAGTTGAACCAATAAACATTCCGATCCAGATTAAAGGTTTTGAACTCATATTTATTTCAGGAGGAGAAGCGACGCAATTGCCACGGCGGCAGTCTCGGCTCGGAGGATTTGAGAGCCGAGACTGTAAATCGGAATCCTTTTGCGTTTAAATAATTCCAGTTCCCTTTCCGTCCAGCCTCCTTCCGGTCCGACAAACACTCCGACTTCTCTCGCAATCTTTGCCGAGATCTTTTCATCAAAAGGTTTTCCTTTGGGATCAATTGAGAAAATCTTCACCTTCTCTTCATCTCCTTTATCTAAACTCTTCAGCAACTCCTCCAAATCGGTGGGCTCATTCAACCTGGTTAACTTCACCCTTCCAGATTGCTCACTAGCTTCTTTGATGATTTTCTTAGCTCGTATCATATTCAAACCTTTCTTCTCGCTTCGATCAGAAATAATAGGCACAATCTGTGAAACTCCCAATTCTGTGGTTTTTTCAATAATCCACTCAAAATTATCCTTCTTTATCAGAGCGGCGAAAAGGCAAACTTCAGGTAACGAGGTGCTTCTATCTTCTTTATTCAAAATTCGAACGACTGCCCCAAGGTGGGAAAGCTTAGAAATTAAGCCAAGATATTCAAATCCGGAGTTGTCAAAAAGAATAAGCTGAGTGCCTACTGTAAACCGAAAAACCTGCCGCCATTGATGAATTAGGTCTGAATCGGAAATAATTACCTCTTTGCGATCGGCTATCTCCTCAGTGAGCAGGAATCGATGTAATCTCATACTAATAGTATAGAGAATTTCTGGCCGCTCGCTACTTGCCCCCTAAATACCATCTGCTATACTCACCGCATTATTATCTTTAACTTTTAACCTTTAACCTTCAACTCAAATATGCTTATTCCAACAGTTATTGAAAAATCCCAATTCGGCGAACGCGCTTACGATATTTACTCTCGCCTTTTGCGCGAAAATATTATTTTTTTGGGCGGCCCAATTGATGATAATGTGGCTAATATTGTTATTGCCCAGCTTTTATTTCTGCAATCGGAAGATCCGAAAAAAGATATCAATCTTTATGTTAATTCCCCGGGTGGCATGGTGACAGCCGGTATGGCCATTATTGATACGATGAATCATGTTAAGAATGATATCTCTACGATTTGCGTCGGCGTAGCCGCTTCCATGGGAGCAATGATTCTATCTGCCGGCAAGAAGGGCAAACGATTTACTTTGCCTAATTCCGAAATCATGATTCATCAGCCGTCCGGTGGCGTGGAAGGTCAGGCCTCGGACATTGAAATTACGGCCAAACAAATTCTGAAAAATCGGGAAATTCTAAATAAAATGCTGGCTAAAAATACGGGTCAGCCTTTGAGCAAGATTGAAAAGGACGTTGACCGAAATTTCTGGATGAACGCCGAGGAAGCCAAGAAATACGGCATTATTGATAAGGTTTTGAATTAAGCAAAGAGCCCCTCATAAAAATATGAGGGGCTCTATACAAAGAACCTCATCACCGAAGAATTGACGGTACTTGCCATTTCCCTCTGGGTTCCCGTTTGTAATCGGCTACATTTTTTCTAATGTGAATGTTTTATTGATTATAACATCTTTCATATTCAGTGTCAACAACTCTACGTGGACAATCTGTAACGAATGATGTATATTGATTTCATTAAAATTTAAATTTCGATTTTGTTTTAGACCGCCACAGATGACCTTGATTCCGCACCGACTCTTCACTTTTATTCAAATGTTAAAATCCTTAAGAATTGAATATCTAGTCTCATAAGTTTTTTGGGCGCCTAAGGCGAAATCAATTTCGCCATGATTTCATTAAAAATATTGTTTCTAATGCTAGCTTCCACCGGAGTGGTGGCTTTAGTTGTCGGTTATTTTCTTCGAGTGCTGGTTTCTTTGGGGAAAAAAGGTTCAATGGAACTTCAGATCAAGCAAATGATGCTTGATGCCAAAGAGGAAGCTAAGCGAATTACTTTGGCCGCCGAAGAAGAAGCGGCGGGCACTTTAAAGCAGATTCGCGAAGAAATTAAAGAGAAAGAAGATAAATTAAAGAAGACTGAGGACCGCTTAATCAAGAAGGAGGAGCTATTGGATACTCGCCAGACCGATATCGACCACGAGGTGGAAAATATTAAGAGTAAAATTGCTGAAGTAAAAGAGATTAAGGAAAGAGTGGATAGTTTGGAGAGTCAGAAGCGCACTGAATTGGAAAAAATCTCTCGGCTTGGACAGGAAGAAGCTAAAGAGCAACTTCTCCAGAGTGTCGAGAAAAAATATGAGGAAGAGATTCTCTCCCGAATGAAGAAGATGGAAACATTCGGCCAAGAAAAACTGGAACAGCGAGCCAAAGATATTCTATCCACGACTATTCAGCGATTGGCTACTTCCGTCTCGGCCGATCTTTTCACTACGAACGTTGACATTCCTTCCGACGAAATTAAGGGAAAGATTATCGGCAAAGAAGGCCGGAACATCAAGGCTTTCGAGCGAGAAACGGGAGTAGAAATTATCGTTGACGATACTCCGGGCTCTATTACTATCTCTTCCTTCGATCCGGTTCGTCGTCAGATTGCTCGACTGGCTCTGGAAAATCTTATTTTAGATGGGCGTATTCAGCCGGCTAAAATTGAAAAGGAGGTAGAGAAAGCTAAACAGGAAATAAATAAAATCATCAAGGAAAAAGGAGAGCACGCAGTTTATGAAACAGGCGTTTTCAATCTTGATCCGAGAATTGTTTCCATTTTGGGACGCCTGTATTTCCGAACCAGTTACGGTCAGAACGTTCTGCAGCATTCAATTGAAATGGCTCACATTGCCGGCATGTTGGCGGAAGAATTGGGTGCCAATGTCCAAGTAGCTAAAGCCGGAGCGCTGCTTCACGACATTGGTAAGGCAGTAGATCATGAGGTGGCCGGCACGCACGTGGAAATCGGCCGACGCATTCTCCAGAAATTCGGAGCTCCAGAAGAAGTAATTAAGGCCATGCAGGCACATCACGAGGAATATCCTTACGAAACTATTGAATCTATCATTGTTCAGACAGCCGACTCTATTTCCGGGGGACGACCGGGCGCCCGCCGAGACACCATGGAACATTATTTGAAGCGCTTGGGAGATTTGGAAGCGATTGCCACCGGTTTCAAGGGTGTGGAGAAATCTTATGCTTTGCAGGCCGGCCGTGAGATTCGAATCTTTGTTACTCCGACCGAGGTCTCCGATCTGGAAGCTCAGAAAATGGCACAGGATATTGCCAAACGAATTGAAGAGGAGTTGAAATATCCGGGGGAGATTAAGGTAACGGTTATTAGGGAAAATCGGGCAGTAGAGTTTGCTAGGTAGTGGTAAGAGGAGTATTGACATAACTATTGACGGGAATAAAAAGGGCGGCCGCTTTGCGGCCGCCCTTTTTTTAACACTTCTTCAAATATTTACTCCGCTTGCCTAAAAAATGGCCTAATATATAATAATTTTCGTAGTTATGGATAGGTTTAAAAGTGGTCGAGCTAAATTTATTAGCCAAAAACACTCAAATGAATAAAGCAGGAATTGTAGAAGCTATTCAGCAGGTGCTCGGGGGGACTCGAGTTCAGGCTGAAAAAGTAATGGATACTGTCATCGACTCAATCGTCAACACTCTCAAGAAAGGAGAAGAAGTTTCAATCTCCGGCCTTGGTATTTTCGTAGCTAAACAACGAGCAGCTAGAACCGCTCGCAACCCTCGCACCGGCGAATCTATCCAGGTAGCCGCTATGCGAGTACCAAAATTCAGAGCAGCTAAAGCTCTGAAAGACGCAGTCAAATAGGTGTCCAAAAATCGGTAGAACTTTTGGACAAATTACAGTTTCGTCTCACTAAACAAAAGGCCGGCGCGAAGCGCCAGCCTTTTGTTTTAAAGTGCGGGATGGGAGAATCGAACTCCCCACCTCAGTTTGGAAAACTGATGTTTTACCAATAAACTAATCCCGCTTAACACGAGTTAAAACATCTCACATTCTCCGAACCTTCGAGTTCGGAGCTCCTTAGAGTAGAATTATCCTAGCAAATCTGGTATATGCGGGCAATTGTGTTTATAATTTCAACAACCATCAATGAACCCTCTCTCTCCCCTCATCGCCATTCTTCTTTCAATCGGTTCTTTTTTGGGTTTTCCTTATACCACTCCACCCACTCACAAGTCAGTCAGTTTGCCCGGTCTTGAACAACGATTGGCCACTACTTCTTTTTCTACTTACGCTCCTCTGGTACCAACAGCTGTTAGTGTTAATGCTTCGAGCACCCGGCCTTCAAACACCAGTACTTCCACCAAAAAAGAAAAGTTGCCAACTTTGGCTATTCAAGTCCCGGCCTTTCCTAAAATTTCCGTTCCCAAAACTGAATCTCCGATCGCTCCAAAGATTCCAGTCATTCAAACTCCGGCCCCAAATCCGGTGCCAGTCATTCCAAACATTCCAATTCAACCCGCCTCCTCTTCGTTCCCTTCTCAAGTTCCAGCTACGCCACCACAAACTCCTCCTGCCAATGCCAGTCTGGATGAAAAGGCTCGGGCCGCCATCGTCAATATTTATTGCACCAGCCAATCCGGCAATCTTATTGAAATACTGACTGGCAGTGGCGTCATAATTGATCCCAAAGGCATCATTTTAACGAATGCTCATGTGGCCGATCACCTTCTCCTAGACGATTATTTTCAGGATCCCAATAAACAATGTGTTATTCGTCGTGGCTCTCCAGCCGTGGCTCAATACAAAGCGTCTCTTGTACATATTTCAGAGGAATGGCTTCGCCAATACGGAGCAAATATTAATAATGCGAACCAGCCGCAAGAAACCGGCGCTGGCGATTACGCTTTAGTAGCAGTCACGGCGGGTATAAATGGCGGAAGTGTTCCCGGGAGTTTTCCGTATCTTTCTTTAGATACATCTATTAATTCCCTTTCACCTAATACCTCCATTTTAGGAGTTGGTTATCCAGCTAGTAGTTTTTCCGGCACCACCGTTATGAAAAATCTACCCATTCAAACAGCCCTGATGAATGTTATCGACGCTTACACCTTCACCGGCACTAACAGCAAAGATCTAATTAGAACAACAGCTAGTTCTCTAGCTGAACGTGGAGCTTCTGGTGGGGGCATCCTCAATCAAGCCGGCCAAATGATTGCTCTGATCGCCACCACCGTTCCAGACAACAGTAATACTTCAGAGCAGGATATTCAGGCCATTACTCTCAATTACATTAATGTCGACTTAAAAACTCATACTGGATACACCTTGAGTTCCTTTTTAAACCGCGACATTGCCACTTTGGTAAATAATTTTAAAAATTCTGAATCCACTTTGTTTAACTATCTACCTCATTAATCAGCCTTCCTAGAAATTTCAATCACTTTCTGAAAGTCGTCTTCGGGCGAAACCTTGTTTCTCTTTTCGTAGCCACAGCGTAAACATCGGTGGACAAAATCATAAGAGCCGGTGCGTCCCTCCACCCGTACCGGCTCCATCATCCCTCCACATTCACTCAGACGATCCCCGGGATTAATATCCACATGCTTGCTCCATAAGCATTTCGGACAATGATTGGTGTATCCCGTCCCTTTCACTTCATGCCCGCACTTCTCACAAATAAAATCTTCTTTGTTTTTCTGAAACATCTATTCAAAAGATTTTTTAATTAGAGCTTCGAAACTTCCCCATGAAATACTAGTTGGTTTAACATCTCCGACGTTTCTTCCACCATTCAGAATAGAATTCGTAATTTTGTCATAATACCATTCAGGAATTTCCGGAAGGCGGCCGGCCTGTCTTAAATCTGCAGAATTGATTGGTCGTTTTTGTATTAAGGCTTCCGCTTGTCTAATGATCCCGGCAAGTTTGGATAGATCAAGGTTATTGTTGGCTTTGCTTAATATATTTATATGACCAGAGCTGAGTTTTTGAACGAATAAGTCACATCTTTCGCCTTGGTATGACCGTAAAAACCCTGGCAAGTTCTGACTATCAGACTCAGCAAAAGCAATTTTTGAATTACCAATGTTTGTATGGCATTTAATTATTTTACCTTTTCCATTGGTTAGTAATTCAGCCCAGACCACAGGGGTATTAATTAATTTTTCAGTTATATCCCTCAGATGACCGGCTAAAATAGGTTCCACGATTCTAAAAACTTCTTTTGGATCAGCAAAGTGAACGCGATTTAAGGCCATAATCAAGCCATCTAAACCAAACATTTTATCAATAGCGTCCGATGAAATAGTCCCCTTACCTTCTTCCGAGCGTTTGGCAAATTCCAAAAGTTTTTGAATCTCTTTATTTTTTCTGATATTGCACCACTCGGCAACACTTTCAGAAGCTGTAGAAAAATCTTTATTATGATGATCGAATATGCTTTGTTCAAAATCAATAGTCAGTATTCCTTTTTGAAGCAAGCTTTCAAAGGTCTCATCCTTAGGAAAGATTGGATTACACTTAATCTCGGCCGAATCTATACCTTGAAAAATAGAAGAAGCATATTCATTTAAAAGAAACAGGGCGATAATTGTATCGGGCTGCGGCCGGGTAGGAATTTGAACAGTGGAAATATTAAACGTCGGGAATTCAAAAAAATATGGTCCGTCACAAAAAAAGCCGTATTTCCCTTTTATTTTAAACGGTTTTAAATTTTCAATCTTGGCAGACTTTAGAAGATCTTTTGAGTAATTTGGCTTTGTCTCCCCCAAAGTTGAAATGGTGACGTGAGTGACCTCACTTTCCGTCTTAAAACCTTTTATTACCGCCGCCTGACTTTTCCCGTCAGAAGCAACCCCGACAATTTCCAGTTCATATTCTTTTCCAGGCTGAAAATTAAAAATCTCCTCGCTGTTGGGACGATATTTGACCGTAACATGATGAGCAAAAATATTTTCGTATAGAGGCCGTATTTTTTCTAAAAGAATTTTTCTTGAATCTTCCGTGAGAAAAATGCCGCTATAGACGATACTGCGTGGAGATAACATTCTGTTGATTATATTATATAAACGCTTAAGCAAAAACCGCGCGGAAACTTCGTTTCCGCGCGGTTTGAATTTTTATCTGGCCATAGCCACTTGCCTGTCGGCAACCTCAAACAGGTTTTCGAGAGACCTGCGAGTTTGCTGGAAAAGTTTTTCCTCTGCCCGCCGTTGATAATCCACATACTCCTTTGTCAGGAATTTTGGATGTGTCGCTGTGGGCGCGGGATTAACACCTTCCGGAAGAGGCACCCAACAGAGCTGCCAGCCATGCTTACTGTCTGAACGTAAATCCATACAGTGCACCGCTTTCTGTTCCGGCAAACGCTTGACCAAATCAATGACTACTCGTTCACCATTGTTCCAGATTCGACAGCCTTCGAAGGTTTGCATGGCAAACCATCTGAGGGCTTGAGCGTGCTCGCCGGACATGGGCACAGCCTCCTGTAAATCTTTTTCATTGAGAACAAAGAAAAACAAGATGGCCTGCTTGGGAATGTGATCGGGTTTCCTGCTGATCCGATGTTCGATCCGTAAAAATCGATTCATCAGATTCTCTACGCTCTGAATTCCGACTCGTCCGATTTTGGTTTCCGGCAATTCAAATCCAGAGTTTCCTATTTCATCGACGGTGGATATACCGAAAACCCTTTCGGCCCGTTTCTGATAATCTTTTTTACTCTTACTGCGAGTAAAAACTGCTCCAAGCGGTACAAGGTGAGGATTAGTCACTGACCATTTTAAGACCAGCGCTGGAATGCTGCCCTTAAGATTAAATTTGGGTATCAAAGTACGATCTCCTTTTGTAAATTGTTTCGTGAGGACTATTCGGAATGAATAGCTTCTTTTTGCATTATATCATACTTAACGTAAAAATCAAGAGCTCTACGTATTAAGGCCTATTTTAGCCATCTTTATAGCGCTTTCTTTGGACCAGGCTTTGGCAATGAAGCGTTTGTTGTGGCAAAAAACCGCATCCGGAATGCCGATTTCATCTGCCAGAGGCTTGCCGATCTTCCCTGCCCAATTGGCCGGAAAAAGTTTTCGATAAATAAAAGCTCGCGGATCTTTCTTGACTGCCATAATCACCCATTCATCAGTATTTTGATCCTGATAGATAACAAAAAGCGGTTCCGGATATTTTGTTAAAACACTCTTCCAAGGATACGGGTGGTCAAGGACAATAATTCTTTTGTCTTCCGATTCCCGATAAGCTTGGCGGACCAATTCAGTTTCTTCAAAAAAGAATTTAGCTTTCTCAATTTCTTTTTCAAGCACTAATCTCACGATGCTCAAAATTTGTTTGAAAGCATCATCAATACTTTTACCTTCGCGCCACGTCGGAGTAATGGCGTTCAAGAAGTTATCAAATAAATACGGCTGAATCTCACGATTAACTGGGGCGTAAACCATCACTCCGTTGTCGGCCGCATCGATAGCCTGAATCATTTTTCGATCCACCAGATCAGCTATGTCGGCGCGCCCATCGCAAATTTGCCGGCCAAATTTTTTCCAAACCAAACCGAAAGAAGCATACGGCATGCCATTCTTGCCGCGTCTTCCCGCTCCCCCTTCCTGATGATGGTCAAAACGATTACTGGCCGGATCATAAATGCCGCCAATATCAACAGCAATGTCCGCCTTGGAAATAATTTCCGGATCACGAGTTCGAATAATCTCGGCATCAGGATAAACCATCTGCAGAGCGGCTAAAGCAAAGAGTTCGTCTTGATGAAAACTCCCACTATGAGTAACGATTTTCACGTTAAAAATAAAAAGTTAATACTAAATTAACAGAAACAATACTATACCAAAAATTATAAAACACAAGAATTTCTTGACATTCCTAATATATAATGTATACTATTTACAAGCTTATACACGGTTGGCCTTTTGACAGGCCGGATGGCAACCTGACCGTTTTGAGCCAAAGAAAGATAAGGTGGCAGCCTACCGGGCAATGCAATCTTTTCTACAGCCCCCCGCAAGACGTCTTGCGGGGTTTGTTTTTATTTAGATTTGATCGCCGGGAAAATGTGTAACATTATCCGAACATTCGAGTTTACAGACTTGCTACCATAGAATTATTCGACCCGGGCGTTAGTTTTCCGGGTTCGAATCCCGGTCGACGAAAATTGCTTTGCAATTTTCGGGGCGCCGGGATTCGAACCCGGAGTCGCTTGATCCCAAATCAAGAATGTTAGCCGTTACACCACGCCCCGTTAAAAAATAAAGATTGAAAAAGTCTAACACACATTTTTTAATTTTCCTAAAAGACACCCCGCTAAAGGACAAGGTTTTCTAAGAAATCTATCTTGGCTTCCCTTCTTATAGGATCGAATAAAACCGTAATGGCATGAAATTGCCAATTCTGTTTAATGTAGTTTTCTACTAAATAAACTTGAATTACTCTTTTTAGTCGCTCTGTTTTATATAAATGAATATTATCCTCGGGACGGTAGGTATTTGTTTCATGAATAACATTCAGGTTTTCACAAGTAACAGTTTTGACCTCAATAAAGTGCAGGACACCTTCTTTTCGAGCTATGACATCTATTTCTCCACATTTTCTCAAGAAATTCCGCCCAATGATGTTAAATCCTTTATTGCATAAGAATTTGCAGGCTAAGCTTTCTCCAATATGTCCTATACCTTGGTTATTCATGAAACAATTAAATCAAAATGGGCCTAAAATTTTCTTAAATTTTTCATAAAGGTTGAGAGTTCGAAGTCTTAAAGGAAAGTTTCATAAGTAACGTTTCATGTGAAACATAAATACCCTATTTATTCTATGTTTCTCCTATACAAAAGGTCATAAAAGTCATTTTTATGTCCTTTATACACATATCCCCCGAGTTATCCACAGCAAATTGAAAATTAGCCTTATTTTAAGCCATTTCGATTTTTGGGTTTAGGACAAATATAAGACAAATCCCATTTGCCAGACCTGTTGGAATTTAGAGCAGGTAGACAGACAAATATGATAAAAACTCTTTCCTAGATCTTAGAGTTAGCTGTCTTGGTATCATAGAGTTATCGAACTCTTTCAAAGATTCTCGTCCGCCATCTGGCACTAGAAATGTCTTTAATGTGCGGGTAGGGAGAATCGAACTCCCGTCTCATCCTTGGCAAGGATGTGTTCTACCACTAAACCATACCCGCGGATATTGTTATTATATAACCTTAAAACTGGTTTTGCGGTCACGAATCACTAAGTCTTTTGCTGCGGCCTTAAATCTTGCAAAATACTAAGTGTTCGCGACCCCGCCTCGCGGTCGCCTAGAACCGGGCGACATCGCTCCGGCCAGCGCAAGTCCGCAAAAATCTGAAGAAGTTCAGATTTTCTGGCTTGCGCTCCCGGCAGGACTCGAACCCACAATACGACGTCCGAAGCGTCGCGTGATATCCATTTCACCACGGGAGCAATAGTTGAAATATAATACTTCAAAATTAGTGAAAAGGCCAAAGCTATAATAAAATATCATCATTAAATGTCTAGAAAATTCTCCATTCCGCCGGAAGTTTCACGAATAACTAGGAAATTAGAAGAGGCTGGTTTTGAAGCCTATTTAATCGGTGGCTGTGTTCGTGATTTGCTTTTGGAGCGCAAGCCGAAAGACTGGGATGTTACTACAAACGCCACGCCCGAAGAGATCATTCAAAATTTCGATAAAACCTTCTATGAAAACGATTATGGAACAGTTGGAGTAGTTAATGAAGAAGCGGAGGATGAAACTTTGAAAGTGGTGGAGATGACTCCGTATCGTCTGGAAGCCACTTATTCGGATAATCGACATCCTGACTCCGTTACATTTAGTCAAAATCTGGAAGATGATCTAAAGAGACGGGATTTTACTATCAATGCCATTGCTCTGAAAATTGTTGCAACAGCTAAAGAAAATTATGATGGGGAAGTGGTTGACCTTTATCAAGGACAAAAAGATATTGAAAAGAAAATTGTTAGAACCGTAGGAGATCCGAATGAGAGATTCAAAGAAGATGGTTTAAGAATTTTACGAGCCATCAGACTCTCAGCTGAACTTGGATTTAAGATTGCCCCAGAAACTGAAGAGGCTATTAAAAATGATGCGGGTCTCCTGAAGAACATTGCCCGAGAGAGAATACGAGAAGAGTTCGTTAGAATTTTAATGTCCGCTAAACCGGCTGATGCCTTAAAAACGGCTAAAAACCTAGGTGTGTTGAAGTTTATTATCCCTGAACTGGAGAAAGCTTCCGGAATTGAACAAAACCAAGCCCACGCTTATGACGTCTTTGAACACTTATTAAAAAGCTTGCAAGCGGCGGCGGACAAGGGGTGGTCGCTAGAAATTCGGTTAGCCGCATTGCTTCATGATATTGCCAAGCCTCAATCAAGACGCTGGTCAAACGAGAAAAAAGACTGGACTTTTCACGGGCATGATGTAGTGGGAGCTCGTGTGGCTGCTAAAATTTTAAATGATTTACGCTTTCCGAATAAATTAATTGAAGAAGTAACTAAACTAATTCGTTGGCACATGTTTTTCTCCGATCCCGACCAAATTACTTTGTCGGCTGTCAGACGCTTGCTTAAAAATGTGGGTAAGGAGAACGTCTGGAATCTTATGAATCTCAGAATTTGCGACCGTATTGGTACGGGAAGACCAAAAGAAGATCCGTATCGCTTGAGAAAATACAAATCAATGATTGAAGAGGTGATGCATGACCCGGTTTCAGTCGGGATGTTAAAAATTGATGGCAGTAAAATTATGGAGGTGGCAAACTTACCTTCCGGACCAAAGATTGGCTATATTTTGCATGCCTTGCTTGAAGAAGTTTTGGAAGATCCTTCCTTGAATACTAAAGAACACCTTTATGAGAGGGCAGTAGATTTAAGCAAATTAACTGAGGAGCAATTAAAAAAGATAGGGGAGAAAGGAAAGGAAAGGAAGGAGAGATTACAGGAAGAAGAAGTGAAGGAAATAAGAAAGAAATATTGGGTACAATAGTCTAACTTATTTCAATAACCTCTCTTTTCCGAGAGGTTGGAGGACCAAATTCTCGGCAAAAGAGAGGTTATTTTCATTCGTTAGACTATCCTTTCCTTTCTCAACCCTAGGAGGAGAAAGAGAAAAGCCGCAGGCGGCTATTGATGAAGGCGCGATGCGGCTTTTGAAGCATAAAGTGACATCGAGTGAAGTTTCCACGGGTTTGAATCCAAGAGGTAATTTAGCAGGAGAGAATTTTCCGGAGAAAACACTCGTCTGCCAATTGGTAAAAAATTTGTTTGGGAATTCAACCGAGAAAATATCTTACAAAATGTCCTTTATGTGGAACGAACTTTTAGCAAGCTTGCGTCAAGAGGGATTAATAACGTTCGCTGCTAGAATCTGTCCTTTATGATAAGGCTTTCTAAAGGACATGTAAAGGACAAGGCTGGGGATAACTTAGAAGTCTGCTTATATGTCGATTTCTAAAAGAATAGGACAATGGTCCGAGCCAAAAACGTCGCTTAAAATAGCCATATTTTTGACTTTTTTGATTAGATCCGGACTAACGAAGAAATAATCAATTCTCCAACCGACGTTTCGATCCCTAGCAAAACTGTAAGAATCCCAGTAGGTGTAAGCGCCAGTTTTATGGGGGTAAAAGTGACGAAAGACATCAATGTAACCATGTTCTATTACCTTATCTAACCACGCCCTTTCTATAGGCAGAAATCCTGTATGTGAAACGTTTTCACGAGGGCGGGCCAGATCGATCTCGGTATGAGCAGTATTGATATCTCCGCAAAAGATGATTTTTTGGCCTTTTTTTCTTAAATTATCGGCGTATTTTAAATACGCCTTGTAGTAATCAAGTTTGTATTTAAGGCGAACCGGACCGCCACCGCCATTAGGGAAGTAGGTGTTAATCAGGACAAATTTTTTGAAATGCAGAGCGATGAAACGCCCCTCTTGGTCTAATTCCTTTACTCCCAGGCCGTATTCGATCTTTTCCGGCTTAATTTTGCTGTAAACCGCGACGCCGCTATAGCCTTTACGTCCCTTTGAATGATCGAAATAGGAGTGGTAGCCCTTTGGGTTTCGCAGTTCCTCCGTAAGCTGCTCCGGATGAGCTTTGGTTTCCTGAAGACAGAAAATATCGGGAGATTCCTTTAAAAACCACTCTAAATAGCCCTTTTTATGCCAAGCTCGAATGCCGTTAACGTTCCATGAGATGATTTTCATGAAACAATCTTAGCGTGAAATTGAGAAAAAATAAAAAAGCTAGTCGTCCCTTGAAGAACGACTAGCTAATAATGTGCTGTTAGACAACCTTGGTGATATTGCCGTAGCTGTCGCTGGTATTGCGTAGGGCATCAACCATTCGCCGAACTTGAGCTCGGACCAATAAGTTGTATTCGGGCAGAATTTCTTTCCGATTTTTCATTACCGCTTTTTGTGGTTCGATTCGGAAAAAAATCACAGCCGCTTTTGAGCTTCCTTCGGCGTAAAAGGCGACCTCCGCCACCAGACCCCGTTCATTTACCGAAATCTCTTTCTTGGAGTGATCACGCCAGAAAGCTCCGAAAAGTTGGTAGGCCGCGTCTTTGTGGCCATTTCTTCCTTCATACCAAGCCTCCAAGGTAGACTGGGCTTCATTGATCTGATGCCGAGTTTCGATTAGAGGTTGATTAAGCCTATCTTCGATGCGCCGAAGCTCTGGGTTTTTACCTCCAGGCAGACGAATGGATAGGTAGCTTTGTTCTCTTGCTGCAATCATTATTTTCCTTTTTTTGAATTTTTACGGTTAGGTTTTGAATGAGCCATTCACAAAAAATGTGACCCAGCGACAACCTTACTACGATTTGCCTTTTCGTCAAGAAGAGTTTGGCGGCGAAGCAGCCAAATCCTTCTTATTTTTTCTTATTATGGAAATTCTTGTGAATTTCCTTCAGGTGTTTGTCAGTAATGTGAGTATAAATTTGGGTAGTAGTGATGTTGGCGTGGCCAAGAAGCATTTGAACGGCTCGCAAATCTGCCCCATTCTCCAAAAGATCGGTGGCGAAACTGTGGCGAAGAACATGCGGCGTCACTTTTTTTGAAATACCAGCTTTAATAGCGTAATGTTTAACAATTCTTTCAATTGAACGCGCAGTTAACCGATGCAATTCTTTGGCTTCGGTTTTGTTACCAATCGGGCTCTTCAGCTGAACAAACAAAGCATCTTCCACATCTACCCGTTTATCTAGATACTTTTTTATCGCCTCTTTCGCTTCATTCGAAAGAAAAACCACTCTCACCTTTTCACCTTTGCCGCGAATTGAGAATTCGTCTTTGCGGAGATCTAGATCGCGAGAGAGGGAACAGAGCTCTGAAACTCGGAGACCGGTAGAAAAAAAGAGCTCTAAAATGGCTTTATCTCTGAGTTTTTTTAATTCGTCCTTTTCATCGTCGGGAGCCTTCATCAATCTCTTTAAGTCTTCCGCTCCAATCAGATCAAGCGAGCGCTCCGGCACTTTCGCCAATTCAATAACGTCTGGAGAGAGAGATGAGACTTTTCGTTTGGCCAGATATTTCAAAAAGGCTCGGAGAGCAATTAAATAATAGTTTTGAGTGCGCTTTTTTAAAGTGCCGGCCTTCCCGTCACTTTGACGGTTAAGCCACAGACGGTATTCCCGAATGAGGTCCTCGCTAATATCGGCGGGGTTTTTCAGTTTGGCGAAAAATAGAAATTTGTCTAAATAGTGGCTGTAATTGGCACGAGTTTTCAAGCTGCGGCCTTTTTCAATCTCCAAGTGATCCAAGAAATCTCTTTTTAAATCTTCAAGGGTCATGTCGCAAAATATTATAGCATGGGCGGCGGTCGAAGACCGCCGCCCTAAAACCGCTCTGTTGAGCCAACTTGTAAAATTTCCAGTTTTATGTTAATATTGTTCCATGTTAACGAAAACTAAAAAACAGCGCGTGATCAAAGAAAGTCGGGTTCACGATACCGATACTGGTTCGCCGGAAGTGCAAATTTCTATTTTAAGTAGGCGTATTGATGAGTTGGCTAAACATTTGAAGAAAAATCTCAAAGACAATCATTCTCGACGTGGTTTGCTTCAGTTAGTGGCCGACCGCCAAAGTCATCTTCGATATCTTCAAAAGAAAGATCCAAAACGATATCAAAGCGTTTTGAAGAAACTTGATCTGAAAAAGTAGACTGGAAAAACTAGTTAATCTGGAGCGATGGCCGTTATAAAACATAAAGAGCAGCGGGTTGGCATCTTTATTGATGCACAAAATCTCTATCACAGCGCCAAAAATCTCTACCGGGCGAGAGTGAATTTTGGGGCTATATTAAAGGACGCTTTGGCCGGAAGAATTCTGGTGCGGGCGGTGGCTTATGTTATTACCACTGAAGCCGGAGATGAAAAAAACTTCTTTGAGGCCTTGGTAAAAATGGGGATTGAGACTAAAACTAAAAATCTCCAGATTTTCTCCAGCGGTTCCAAGAAGGCTGACTGGGATGTTGGTCTGGCGGTAGATGCCATCAAATTAGCCCCTAAATTGGATGCAGTAGTGATTGTCTCTGGAGATGGAGATTTCATACCTTTAGTTGAGTATCTACAGATGAATGGCTGCCAGGTGGAAGGAGTTTCCTTCGGTAAATCCGCTTCCGGAAAATTGAAAGAGGTGGTAGATGATTTTTTAGATTTGGATAGTAGTCCGCGAAAATACTTGATGGGCGGGGCGGGAAGAAGGAGTGGTCCGCGGCAAGCGCAATAGTTTTAATACGAAGGGCCGGCCGCAGGCCGGCCCTTTTTAAATTCCTATAGCTGTGTTATCTTTATTTTATTAATAGTAAGTTTAGCGTTCAAATAAGTAGGTTTGAAGAAGGTTCTAGGAATTATTCTTCAAATTTAGAATTTGGACGCTACAGAGCGTCATGCAAAAAAAAGAATATTCAGTGGAGTTTGGCGGCAAAACTCTTACAGCTGAATTTAATGATCTAGCCGACCAGACTAATGGTTCAGTTATTATCCGGTACGGCAATACGGTAGTCTTTGCTTCGGCCGTCATGTCGAAGAAACCAAAAGATGGTGATTTCTTTCCTCTAACAGTTGACTACGAGGAAAAATTTTATGCGGCCGGACGAATTCTTGGTGGTCAATTCACCAGACGCGAAGGCCGCCCATCGGATGAAGCTATTCTCTCGGGCCGCGCGGTGGACAGAACTATTCGCCCACTTTTCGATCACCGAATGCGTCACGATGTGCAGGTAGTGCTAATGGTGCTTTCCATTGATGAGGATGATCCGGATGTTTTAGCCGTTCTGGCGGCTTCCTTAGCTTTAGGTGTATCAGATATTCCTTGGAATGGGCCGGCCAGTGCCGTTCGAATTGGTCGCAGAAAAGGGGAGGCTAATCTGATAATTAATCCTATTTACACTGACCGAGAAGGAGCTGATCTGGATTTAGTGGCCTGTGGCAAAGACGGCAACATCAACATGATTGAGGTGGGTTCCAAAGAAGTGCCCAATCAAATTGTTATGGAGGCCTTGCGTCTGGCTTCAGCGGAAATTGAAAAAATTCAGAATTTCCAGAAAAAAATTATCACTGAACGCGGCAAGAAAAAATTAATTGTAGAATTTCCAGTATTTGAAGAAAAAGCTGCTGATCTCTTTGCCGAAAAGATAGAGCCGAGATTAGAGGCGGCCGTTTTTTCCGGACCCGGCAAGAAAGAAGCAAATGCTTTGAAAGACGAGTGGCTTCTTTTGTATAATGAGACTTTTCCGGAAGGAAAAGTCTCGCTGGCCGATGAATATTTTGAGGAAAAGGTTAACGATCTTATCCATCGTGAAGCGGTTGAAAAAAGCCGCCGGCCTGATGGCCGCGGCCTCGACGAAATCCGGCCGCTTTACGTCCAGGCCGGCGGCCTTTCTCCCATGCTTCACGGCTCCGGCATTTTCTACCGAGGTGGCACTCACGTGCTCTCAGCCTTAACTTTAGGAGGCCCGGGAGATTCTCAAACTATTGACGGCATGGAGCTTCAGACTGAAAAGCGCTTTCTCCATCATTACAACTTTCCTCCGTTTTCTACGGGAGAAACAGGCCGCATGGGCGGTCTCAATCGCCGAATGATCGGTCATGGTAATCTGGCGGAAAAGGCCCTGACAGCCGTCATTCCGGATAAAGAAAAATTTCCTTACACTATTCGCCTTGTTTCAGAATCTATGGCTTCAAACGGCTCCACTTCCATGGGTTCGGTTTGCGCTTCTACCCTGGCTCTCATGGATGGGGGCGTACCAATTAAAGCGCCGGTAGCCGGTATTGCTTCAGGTTTAATGATGAAGGATGAAAAAAATTATGTCCTGTTGACTGACATCCAAGGCCCCGAAGATCATCATGGTGATATGGATTTTAAAGTGGCTGGGACTCGTGAAGGAGTAACGGCTGTTCAAATGGATGTAAAAGTTGACGGCATTCCGCTCGATATTTTAGAAAAAGCTTTTGAAAAAGCTGAAAAAGCACGGCTCCAAATCCTTGATCAGATTGAAAAAGAAATTCCGGCGCCGCGACTTGATATTTCTTCAAAAGCGCCAAAAATTATTTCCATTCGAATAAAACCGGATCAAATCGGTTTGGTAATTGGAGGGGGTGGAAAAACAATTAAAGATATTAAGGAAAAAACCGGAGCTGAAATCGATATTGAAGATGATGGAACGGTTTATCTTACGGGCAAGGAAGGTTCAGCGGAAAAAGCCAAAAGTATTATTGAGGAGATGACTCATGAATATAAAGCGGGAGAGAGGTTTGAAGGGACCGTTATTAAGATTATGGATTTCGGAGCCTTCGTGAAAATCGGTAGCTCTACCGAAGGGCTGGTTCACATCTCGGAGATTGCTCCATTTCGAGTTGAAAACGTCTCTAAAGTTTTAAAGGAAGGCCAAAAAGTACCCATTGTTGTAAAAGAAGTTGATGAAAGGGGCCGAATTAATCTCTCCATTAAACGAGCTGATCCAGATTTCATTAAAAATCCGGCTTCGTCCTCTTAATTCTTGATTTAAGGTAAAATTAAGGGATGGAAGTCAATCCTATTATTCCAAATAATCCCCCTCCCAATAATTCGGAGCCGTCTAAACCTCTAACCGATAAAAGTCCGGCGGAAAAACTGTCGGAGGCTTTAGCTGAAGCCAAAAAAGAAAAACAGGAAGGTTCAATTAAGGCTATAAAGACCTATCAAAGCGATGTGGCGGAGGCAATTCAACGCGACAATGTCTCCGTTATCAAGATGGCTGTGGCTGAAAAACGCCGTCAAGAAAAACAGGGTCTGACCGCGGAAGCAGTTGGCAAGGAATCTAAAAAACGCGTGGTGATCATTGCTGCCAGCGTGGTTTTAGTTGTGGCCGGTTTTTTAATCGTCGGCTATTTTTTGATTAGCAAAACCAAAAACACCGGGGTTCTAACCGTAAACCTGCCTCACGAAATTATTCATCCGGATAAACAGGTTGAAATAAAATTGGATAGCGTCACTCTGCAATCTTTTCTCAGTCAGTTTCAAGCTATTAAACCACTTAGTCTTGATAGCGGCTCCGTGGAAAGTGTCGTTGTCACCGTCAGAGGTAATTTAGGCAACGCTACTTCGGTTGATCAAGTGGGGCGGAAAGTTTTATCGACTCAGGATTTCATGAATCTGCTGCAGGCACGTCTGCCGGGTTCATTGTATCGTTCTCTGTCCGGCTATCTTGTGGGGTTTTATCAAAATTCTAACGGGCCGGAACCGTTTTTAATCTTAAAAACTGACTCCTATCAAAATGCTTTTTCCGGAATGTTGCAATGGGAGAGTAATATGCAAGCTGATCTGGCTGCCCTCTTTGGTTTACCGACAGGAAACGGAAATCCAAATTTTGTGCCCACTCCATTTAAGGACGAGGTCTTTGACAATCGCGACACGCGAACTCTTTTAGACGAGAATGGTAATATTCTGCTTATTTATTCTTTCCTCGATCCCAATACGATTGTTTTAGTCCAGAGTCATAACGCTTTTGATGAGATTTTGAGCCGTTATTTACAAAATAAACAGCTTCAATAGGCAGGAATTTAATTCTTGGTATACTTCAGGTATGGATATAAATTTTTTCAAAAGTAAATTGGAATCGGAAAAGCAAACTTTGTTATCCGAATTAAAAGGCCTGAGTCGGCAGGATCCTGATAATCCAAACGACTGGCAGCCAGCTGCTGAAAATCTGGATATTTTGACTTCTGATCGAAACGAAGTGGCTGATAAAATTGGCAATATTGAGGGAGATGCGGCCATTCTTCGAGAGTTGGAGCCTCAATTAAACGATATAAATTTAGCTTTGGATAAGATCGAAAAGGGTACTTATGGAAAATGCGAAGTCTGTCAGGCGGAGATTGAAGCAGACAGATTGAAAGCCAATCCAGCGGCCAGAACCTGCAAAGCTCACTTGAACGTTAAGTTAAGTTAGTTTTTATAATTTTTTTAAGGGATGTTCATGCCGCCCATTCTAAAATGGGCGGCATGAGTTTTTCCAAAGTTCATAGCGCTCAAAGTCATCTGCTCCAAGCGCGCGTTATTGATATTGAGGTTGATTTAGCTAAAGGACTTTACCAGTTTTCAGTAGTGGGCTTGCCGGATAAAGCGGTCGAGGAATCAAAAGATCGCATCGGAGCGGCCATTAAGAACAGTGGCTTTACTTCACCAAAACATAAAAATCAGAAAGTGGTAATTTCGCTGGCTCCAGCCGATTTAAAAAAGGAGGGACCGAATTTTGATTTAGCTATGGCACTGGGATATTTATTGGCGGCTGACGATATTAAATTTGATCCGAGAGAGAAGTTATTTTTAGGCGAATTGTCGCTCAATGGAAAGCTAAGAGCTATTAAAGGTGTTTTGCCTTTGGTAATCGAGGCAAAGCAGCACCACTTTAAAGAAGTTTATGTGCCGATGGAGAATGTGCGAGAAGCGGCCATTATTACCGACATAGATGTTTTTGGAGTAGCCACTCTTAAAGAGGCGGTGGAGCATTTGAATGAGAAGCGGCCGGCGGAGCCGGCCGCTTCTTCTCCACCAAAACTTTCGCCCGCGCCTTCCACTCCCATTCTCTATGAAATGACGGAATATGAAATTGATTTTGGCGACATTCGAGGTCAGGAAAAAGCCAAAAGAGGATTAGAAATCGCCGCCGCCGGGGCTCACAATGTCTTAATGTTTGGTCCGCCTGGCACGGGCAAAACGATGCTGGCTAAGGCTTTCTGTCATCTTCTCCCGCCTCTTTCCTTTTCGGAAATGCTCGAGGTAACTTCCATTCATTCCGTTTCCGGCAATCTCGGAAACACGCCTTTGATTTTATATCCGCCGTTTCGATCGCCACATCACACCTCTTCTTATCCGGCCTTGATTGGTGGAGGCACTATTCCCAAACCCGGCGAAGTAACTCTGGCACACCGCGGAGTGCTTTTTATGGACGAATTTCCGGAATTTGACCGACGAGTGATTGATGCTTTGAGAGAGCCGCTTGAAGAAAAGGTGGTTAGCGTAGCCCGAACTAAAAGTTCGGCTATTTTTCCGGCCAATTTTATTTTAATGGCAGCTATGAATCCTTGTCCCTGCGGTAATCGAGGAAGTAAAAATAAAGAATGTCTCTGTCGCAGCCAAAACTTGCTAAATTACGAGCGCAAGCTCTCCGGACCAATTTTAGATCGAATTGATCTCTGGCTTGAAGTGAGTGAAATTGATTACAAAAAGCTCGGAAGTGAAAGAAGTGGGGAAACGACAGATGATTTTAAAGAGAGGGTTCTCAAGGCGCGAGCTAGAAGTAAGGAGAGGCTAGCTAAATCAGGCTTGAACATTCTAACTAACAACGAGATTCGGCCGAAAGATCTTCTGACCTTAGTACCGCTTCAGAAGAAAGTGCGGGAAATTTTAGATCAGGCCGCTTACAAACTTAATATTTCGGCTCGAGCCTATCATCGTTTGATTAAAGTGGCTCGCACCATTGCCGATCTGGAAGAGAAAGAAGAGGTGGAAGTTAATCATATGCTCGAGGCTTTGCAATACCGACCTAAAAAGGTGGAAATTTAAAGAGGCCAAGCGCGTTGCGCTTGGCCTCTTAATCTTGCTCTTATCTAAAACTTCTTAAAAAGGATTTACTCCTCCTCGAACTTCAAAGTGAACGTGAGGGCCCGAGGTGTCGCCAGTCATGCCAATGTAACCAATAGTTTCTCCTTGAGCGACGTGCTCACCAACTGAAACGGTGGTGGATTTCATGTGAGCATACAGCGTCTGTACACCATTTGGGTGAGAGATTACCACGTAATTTCCATATCCGCCGTTCCAGCCACCATTATTCTTACTGATCAATACTACTCCACCGGCAGCTGCATGAATCGGGGTTCCAACCGGAGAGCCTAGATCAACGGCATTATGACCGTGAATACCTTGTGTTCTAACTCCACCATCAATTGGGCGTCGCAAGGCCCCGGAGTCAACCGGCCCGCCATTGAAATTAACGGACGTTCCAGCTGAACCTATCAAACCGGTTGTCTTTGCTTTAGAAGTAGAAACTGTAGGTGTTACAGAATTGGCTTCGCCGTTAGGAATAATCAGTTCGTCTCCCGGAGAAAGGCTCTGCCCATCTTCAAGGTTGTTAAAGACGGCAATTTCATTTACATCTCCCTTGAATTGTTTGGCAATACTTCCTAAGGTGTCTCCCTTCTTAACTGTATATTTCACTCCGGAGACTGGCAGGATGGTTAAAACTTGATCTTTATGAATGGTGGCACCCTTCTTCAAATCGTTAGCCCACAAAATAGTGTTGACTGATACTCCAAACATTTTGGCGATACCGGGCAAGGTATCTCCGTCACGAACAGTATAGAGGCTAATCTGGTCCGAAGAGGCAGAATCATTAAAAGCTTGGGCTCCGCCGCCTACCGGACCGGCTTCCGTAACCAGGGCGTTATTTTCAACAGCTAAGGTTGAGCTAGCTTTGGTGGGATTTGGGTCAATATTCAAAACGGGCTCCAATAGAGCTATTTTCTGGGAGTTAAGAGCGGTTGCCGGGGTGACATCGGCGGCTCTAGCGCTTGAGAATAGGCCGTTAACAAAGAAGAAAACACTGGCCTGACTATTGGCGGGGAGGGAAATAACAATCAAAGCAAAGATCACTCTTCCGTAGAAGAGGCCAGTTAAAAGACGTTTAGTATAAGAAACAGTAGACCGACGGTTGGATAAAATAAGCCTAAAATTAATGATAAATCAGAATTTGCTGCCTTTCTATCGGGGGATCCCTCTCACCCAATTGGCATGATATCAGTGATAGACATAATGATATTTTATGGGCCAAGCCTGTCAATGCTTTGGCCGGTAGGGTGTGGACAAATCTAGCCTTATTTTGAGCCATTTCACCCTTGCGCCTAATCAAAAAATTAGGTATAATTTTAAATCATGGAAAAAATGCCTGAAAATAAGCCTGAACCGGAGGGGTTGGCTGACCTTCAAAATGCCTTTATTAAAAATGCCGAGAAAAATCAACTTAGACAGGCAGAAAACGTGGAAAAATATCTGAAAAATGATGGCCCTAAATCTACTGAGAGTCCAGGCGCCGCCTCGAGAGAAAGTCATCGACAAAAAGAACGTCCGCATGGGAAAAAGGTAGAGAAATTTAAAGAAAATGAAGAGAGGCGAGATATTTATCAATCAGATAATCTGCAGAGCAGGGTTGATAAATTAATTGATTATCTTGATAAAAATTTTCCGAATGCTTTTAAGCCTGAATTCTTCGAACCAAACGAGTCAAAGAAAATTGTAAAATTCTCGAAAGCTCCCTCATTCAGGAACGATTTAGATTGGTTTCTAAAGGAAGCGCCGGTAGTAATTGAAAAATTAAAAGCTGAAAATACAAACCTCCAAGAACTTGGCAATCAAAAACAAATTGAAAAGAATTTGGATAGAATAGCCAAGCTTAGTTTGGCTGTTCTAGAAAGGAAAGCGGAAGAGGAATCTTTTAAGAAGAAGGCTGCTTAGCCAGTGTGTTATAGTTTTCCTGATGGAAAATTTAAATGAACGGCAAAAAGAAGCGGTCTTAACCACTTCTGGTCCGCTTTTAATTTTGGCCGGTGCGGGTGCCGGAAAGACTAAGACTATTACCCATCGGATTCTTCATTTAATTAAGGAGGGTGTTTCGCCGCATTCTATTTTGGCCATTACTTTCACCAACAAAGCAGCCAAGGAGATGCGCGAAAGAGTATTTGATCTTCTTAAGAGCGACGAGGAACTTAATCGTCCCATTTCTTTTTTTGAACGACCTTTTGTTTCCACTTTCCACGCCTTAGGAGTGCACATCATAAAAGAAAATTCGCGGCTACTTGATTTGCCGAGACACTTTTCGATTTTTGACCGCGCGGACTCCAAGCGCGCGGTCAAAGAATCTCTTGAGATTCTTAATCTGGATCCGAAAAAATTTGAGCCGGCTAAAATTTTGCACGTAATTTCCCGAGAAAAAGGTAATAACATTAATCAGACTGAATACGCTGAGTCCGTGGGCCGTGAATATTTTGGCCGAATAGCGGCATCAGTTTGGCAGGAGTATGAGAAAATTCTAAAACGAGAAAGAGCTTTGGATTTTGATGACTTGCTATTGAAAACGGTTGATCTTTTAAAAAATAATCGAGAAATTCTGGAAAAATACCAGAAAATCTGGCGATACATTCACATTGATGAGTATCAGGACACTAATAGAGTGCAGTATATGATTGCCAAACTTCTGGCCGAGAAAGAAAAAAATATTTGCGTAGTTGGAGATATTGATCAGAACATTTACAGCTGGCGGGGGGCCGATATTCGGAATATTTTAAATTTTGAAAAGGATTATCCGGAAGCCAAGATTATTCTGCTGGAAGAAAATTACCGTTCTAGCGAAATCATTCTTCAAGCCGCCAATAAAATCATTCAGAAAAATGTTCATCGCAAGGAGAAAAATCTTTTTACTCGAAAAAAGGGTGGCGCTAAGATTGGGCTTTATAGCGCATATGATGAAATTGATGAGGCCGATTTCATTTCTCGAAAATCAGCCGAATTAATTGAGGGTGGGGTGGCGCCGGAAGAAATTGCCGTTCTCTATCGCGCCAATTTCCAGTCTCGCGTACTTGAAGAAATGTTTTTAATGCGGGAAATTCCTTATCAAATTTTAGGGGTACGCTTCTTTGAACGAAAGGAGGTGAAAGATGTTCTTTCATATTTGCGAGCGGCTCTTAATCCTGACAGTCTCTCCGATATTAAAAGAATTATTAACGTACCAGCTCGTGGCTTGGGCAAAGTTACTCTTTTAGCCATTGCTTCTAACAGAGAGGAGGCTCTTTCGCCAGCAATAAAAAAGAAAATTGCGGAATTTCGAAATCTTTTGTCGAGAATTCAAATTCAAGCTCTGAAAGAAAAACCTTCGAATACTATTAAATACATCATTAAAGAAAGCGGTATGGAAGAAATGTATAAAAAAGGCAAAGAAGAAGACGAGGAGCGCTTGGAAAACATGAAAGAATTAGTAACCTTGGCGACCCGATATGATGCTCTGGCACCACAGGAGGGAATTGAAGAGCTTTTAGCCGACGCAGCCTTAGCCACTGATCAAGATGAGATGGAAGAAAGGGGACGATCAGTAAAATTAATGACCGTTCATGCCTCAAAAGGTCTGGAGTTTTCTTATGTCTTCATTTCGGGGCTCGAAAGCGAGCTTTTTCCGCATCTTCGGTTATCTGAAGAGGAGTTAAGCGAGGAAAATCAGGAAGAGGAGCGACGACTTTTTTACGTGGCTCTGACCAGAGCAAAAGAAAAATTGTATTTATCTTATGCCTCGGTGCGCACCATCTACGGGTCCAAACGAATTAGCATTCCGTCTGAATTTATTATTGATCTTGACGAGGAACTATTGGAGCCGGAAGAGAATTTGAGCGAAAAAACTATTCATTACGATTAATTCTATGCGGGCAAAAAAATCACTCGGTCAAAATTTCTTAAAGTCAAAAGCGGCGGTAATTGAAATTATAAAGGTGGCCAACCTCAAGCCAGAAGATTTAGTGCTTGAGGTTGGCCCCGGAAAAGGAGTGTTGACGGAAGCCTTGCTGACCACCGGAGCTAAAGTGATTGCCGTAGAAAAAGATGATCGATTAATTGAACAACTTCAAGAAAAATTCTCAAATGAGATAAAGAGTGGAAAATTTCAGTTAATCCATCAGGATATCTTAAATTTTGATTTTGAAAACTTCTATAAGCTAATCCCTATAAGCTATAAGCTTATCGCCAACATTCCTTATTACATTACTGGTACTTTTTTGCGAAAGTTCCTCACGGCTAAGTTACAACCGGAATTGATGGTTTTGATGCTCCAAAAGGAAGTGGCGAAAAGAATCGTAGCGAAAGACGGCAAAGAAAGCCTGCTTTCGATTAGTGTTAAAGCTTATGGAGAGCCGAAATATATTAAAACGGTGCCGGCGAAGTATTTTTCGCCGGCACCGAAAGTAGATTCGGCCATTCTTTTAATTAAAGATATTTCCAGAAAAATTTTTCACGATAATCAAATTGATGAGGAAAAATTTTTCGATCTGGTGCGGGCCGGTTTTGCCCACAAGCGCAAATTTCTCGTCAGTAATCTAAAAGAAATGGCGCCTATCGGCGCCATTTCCTGGCCGGAGAAATTCCGAAGTTGCGGCCTTTCGGAAAAATCTCGGGCAGAGGATTTGAGTTTAGAAAATTGGAGGAGTTTAGTGACAAGCTCCTGAATTTTGATTCATCATACCGATAGCACCCGTAACCGGAAGTACTTTATAAGGCTGGAATTGTGGGTCAATATTGAGGGCCTGCCCTGTTCCGGGAACCACAACATCCTGGTTATTTATTTTGACTTTGGTTTGACAGCCAGCAATAGCTGCAGCGCCACTTGGAGTATAACTACCCAAAACACAAGCTCCTATAGGAGGAGATCCATTAATTAATAGTGTTGAGGGAGACTGTGCCAAGACAATGGGTTTAATTCCGGTGGGTTTGGCCGAATTATCGTTTACTACAATAGAAACTGCTGCGCTAACTCCACACGGTTTATAAGGACTATTGTCATAAACTGAATTATAGAGAGTATGGCCTCCAAATTCAGGTAGAGCAGAAGGTCCCCCTAATCCTCCCGTACTACCCGTCAAAAATCTAGTAGCTGTCTGCAGAATGGTTGGTAGTAAGCTTTGAAGTAATGACGGCTGTTGGGCGCTCGATTGATTGGCGGAGTTATTTGGATCTGTAACATTGCTACCATTAACCACTGGTGGCTGTTGAAAGACCGGCAAGTTATTCAGTGAGTCGTTAGGGTTGCCTTGCACTGGCAGGTCTCCGTATGAGCCGCTATAAGTTGGCGCATTAGGAGTAGTAATAACAGCAATTGGGGTGGTTGTCGGAGTAATAGTTATGGTGGAAGTAGCAGAAACAGTCGTGGCCGGATAAGTGCCGTTTAACGGAATATCCTGAAGTGGTTTAGTTGGAGTTGGGTATTGCAAAACCGGAGAATGACCGGTGCCGCGCAAATTTGTATTTAGATAATTCCAATATGCAGTGAGATGAGCGCGGCTGAACGAAGCAACGATGCCGGAAGGAGTAGTGATGCCGGCCGCATCCAGGATTTCATTGTTTTTGTATTGATAAGCTTTGACCGCCGCTTGAGTGCGAGCACCGAAGTAAGTTGATTCGTTTCCGGGAGAGCCGGCACCACTTGGGGCGACTTGAGTATAAGGATCAGTATTAAGAAGTTTTTGAAGATCTCGGACGTCCGATCCGCTCGATCCAAGTGAAAGGGTTCGATAAAAATTAACGGAAGAGGGGACATTGGTGTTAGTCAAAGTCGGATGCTGAACATTGAAATTGTCGCGGACGATACCAAAGAAGGCAATGGTGTTTTTAACAAATGCGCCATTTGAGGGGCCGAAGATGATGTGCCAGTAGCCGCTTTGCTGAAAGAAGTAATCGTCCCCGAGCTGATAGAGATTGCCACTTGAAGTATTGCCGCGATTGGTGGCCAAAGTAGTAATGAAATTATCCAAGACGGCGTCGGTTTGAACATCAAGAACAGGTTTGTCTATTCCGTAAGTTTCGGTAGCTCGTACAACTACAATATTGGCTGGCGTATTCGATCCGCGAACTACAGCATTGTAATAGTCAGTGGTTTTTTTCAAAGAAATGATGCCGGTAACAGCAAAGTTTCCCAAACCATATACCGTGGCACCGTTCCCTACGCTAATGTTGTACTGGCCGAAATAGCTTCGCATTGTATCTTCGGACCAGCGGCTATTAGCATAGACCGGTGTAAAGGAGGTGCCGGTGGTTTGAGTAGTGGTAGTGGTGGTTGTAGTGGTCTGAGGATTATTAAATAGACTTGAGTAACTTTGGGCCAAAATATGGGAGGAAAAATTTTTAGCGAACAGGATTAAGAGAGCGGCTATTAAAAGACTGAAAAAAATAGATTTGTTTTTCATTTGAAGTAATTATACCCCAATAGAAAAAGGCAACAAGAGAAAGAAAACAGCGGCCTTTGATTTTGGTCGCTGCTTTTTGTCACAGTCCAGGATGTATATCGAATGAGCTGTTCCCTCAGTATTAGCGGCCAAGGTGAACATGGTCATAGTGACCCCCGTATTCAGTATATGGTTTATTTGTCCAGTTTATTCCGTCGGGAGAATTGTATAAGACTCCGTCGAAAATGATTTGATGTAATCCTAAGATAGCGCCGTTTCGCTGAGCCCAGATAACTAGTTGCTGCCCCTGACCCAAACAATTGGCTTTGATGCTGGCCGGACATTTTGGATCGGTACTGTTTAGGAGGCCGCTCATACCACTTTGACTGCCAAAATCTACTGCCTCACCGGTAATGTGCGCAGAGGATGGAGAGCCTCCGACCTGGTTGTTATATGCTTGCGTTCTACAACTGCTATTGACCTGTGCCCATGGGAAAAGCTTCGGCACTTTTTCAATCAAGAATTCGATTACGGGATCAATTCGGCAATCATTTCCGCCATTGTCTTTACCGTAATACCAACCGTGATTCAGATAAGCCTGAAGCTCGGCTGGATTAACGTCCTCGGCATATGCAGCATATTGATTATTGGGAGAAGCATGACCAACTAACGGACTAATATTCGGGTTTGTGTAAGCATTCGCGTTTATAGAAGGACTGTAAGCGGAGTAAGGATTGTTGTAAGGATCACTGATATTCCCGTAACCGTTTAGTCCATAAGAATTGAAGGTTGGTTGTGTAGGTAAGCAACTATAACCGATAGGACAATTAGCGGGCTGAGTTGGGGTGCAACTGTAGCCAGTTGGACATGAGGTCGGGGTTGGGCTGGGATTAGGACTTGGATTCGGTGTTGGTTGTGGGTTTGGTAAAGGATTTGGAGTAGGAGTTGGGGTGGAACCAGGCGGTACATACGTCGGACAAGTTGGAGTAGTTGAGGTTGCTCCTTTTTGAGCTAATTGTGTGTTAATGAAGGCTCGAGTCCTGGCCCCAAAATAACCGGTACCTTGAGTTAACCCCGCCGGAGTTAGGATGTCAGCGGCGTGAGCATTTTGAAACTGCACCAGAGCTCCTTGGGTAATCGGACCGAAATAGCCTGTGGGTGTACTGACTTCTAAAATGCATTGTAGATTTTCAACATCCTGGCCACGATTGCCTAGGCCCAGATCGCGGGAGAAGGTGGAGGAAGCGGAAATGGAAAGATAGTTTTCGGCATGAATAAAGAAAATTGGACTGAAAATCAAGAGGGACAGTAAAAAAATTTTAGTTTTGAGTAACATAGTTTAAATTGAACCACCAGAAACATTGTAGCTACCCCCACTGATCGTGAAAAATTTCGGAGTAATGGTTACAACACTGTTGAATGCATTGTAATTCGGAGTTTGACTAAATAAGTCCACAATTGGAAGCGGTTTGCCATCTGCTCCGTACGATCTGGACTTTATGGAAGCTTTGCGAGACACCACATCTGGACCGGTGTCGGCAGCAATGTAATAGAAATCTCCAACCGAAGGAGTAGAGACTTTAATTAAACTTCCATAAGGAATAAGATGCGGATCCACGGCGGCTGCTCCAAAGATACGACAAGGGTATGGAAAGTAAGGTGAATTCTGACTGAGAACAAAATTATGAAGATCTAAATTAGTAGCCGTTCCCCAACCCCCGAAAGATCCGTCACCTGGGTAGAAATAAGTAACTCGAGCTTGTAATGTGTAAGAGGGAACAGAAGTGGTCGGTTTAAAACAAGAAGTAGTTGTCTGAGAAGCGGGAGGATTGGCGGTTGAATTGTTCGACTGAGTAGGGTTTCCGTTAACAACTGGCGGTGGCGAAGTTTGAGTAGAGCCGTTAGAAGATATGCCACCATTCGCTCCAGGAACAGTAGGCTGAACGGCCAATCCTGAATTGGGATTAGAGCTTGCTGAAACACTTAGATCGTCTTGGAGGTTTTGACGTGTCTGGGGGCCGTAATAATATCCATTGTTTCCGCCAAAAATTCCGTTATCCGCTTGATATTGAGCTAGCGCTGCTCGAGTTTTCGGTCCAAAACTACCATAGCCGCCATTATCATAATCGCTGGAGGAGAGTTGGAGATAGCCTAAGACAACTAAAGCGTCTTGAAGCCGTTCTACTTCGGATCCAGTGGCACCGTAGTGAAAACTACCTTGCGGGATATAAGTAGTATTCTGGGCTTTTGTTTCCGAGATAAAGAATAATGATAAGAGGAGAAATAACAGAGTAAAAGAAAGGGGTATGAAAAATTTTTTCATAAAGACGACTTAATTATGGCGCACAATGATTGGGGAAGCAAGCGGCCGGCCGAAGATACGGCCGGCCGCTTGCTTCCCCATGCTATAATAGCTAAAAGGCTTACTTTCTTGACTCCAAACAGTAAAAAACCAAGTAAAAAAATCCTTTATCTCGGCATTCTTGCTCTAGTGGTAATTTTAGTTGTCTTTATTTCTAAAAATCATATCGCCAGTTCGGTTTTGGGCGAGAAAAATCTCTCATATTCAGCCGCAAACAATCTTCAAAACCAGAAAGATTCCGACAGCGACAGCTTGAGTGATTACGCGGAAATAAATATCTGGCACACCAATCCAAAAAATCCAGACACGGACGGTGACGGCACATTGGACGGGGTAGAAGTAAATGAAGGAAGAGACCCAAGCAAACTAAGTTCGAACGGAGCCTCGCCGCCTTACACTGATTACCTTTCAGCGGGAGATTCGCGTATCACCACTGCCGTACAGATCGCCGTTTCTACCGACAATTCTGCCAGTAACAATCTCACTCAAAGTCTCTCCAAAAATTTCTTTACTTCTTATCTAACAGCTCAAGATCAAAACGGTAAAGTTTCAGAACCGGACAAAAGCACTTTAATTCAAAATATTCTCTCCGGCGTTCCCTCTTCTACGCCAGCCGCTCAAAAATATACTTTGGATAGTTTGAATATCATAAACTCTCCATCTAAAGATCAAATTAAAACTTACGCTAACGCCCTTGCTTCAGTTTACCAGAAAGATTCGGACGATTATTTACTCATTTCCAATCCAACCTACGATCAATCCGCCAGTTATTATAAAAAGTTGGCAAATGATCTTTCTAAAATTGCCGTACCGAATGAAATAGGAGAAATCCATCTTTCGATCGTCAACGGTTACAATCAAATGTATGTAGCTCTTTCAGATTTGAATAATTATCAGACCGACCCCGTAAAAGGAGTGCTGGACGCTAAACTTTATCAGAACAACCGCAATATTTTACCCACTTTCTACCTTAAAATTGCCCAATATCTGCGGGAAAATGCTATAATCTTCAATAAAGATGAGCCTGGATTGATGTGGAATAACATCTAATTTTTAAAAGAGGGGAAGTTCAATAGAAGTCCAGAAAATATCGCTAAAATAAAGGCTTATTTTACGAGGTGAATAAAATTGAATACAGAAAAATTATTTGGGGAGTGGCGATCATAGCCGTAGTCTTAGTGGCCGTTTTAGTCGTCCCTAAAATCGCGCAGCTTTTCGTCAGATCTTACAATGCAAATGCCCAAGCTTCGGCGGTTACTCTAAGCAATGGAACTCCGACTTCCGGACCTTCTGGCACAGTCGTTAATTTATACGGCACCGGTTTTACTTCATCTAACAACACAGTTAACTTTGGCAATCAACACTTAAGCGGCATTAGTTCACCGGATGGCACCTCGCTATTTTTTAATGTTCCAACCACTTTAAGTGACGGCACTACGCCACTACCGAGCGGTGCTTATCCAATTTCCATTACTAACGCCAACGGCACCAGCAATGCTTATGCTTTTAATGTTACAAACGATTGTAGTGGCAACAGTTGCAATTCAACCAGCACATATCAAGGTCCTCTCTATCTGTGTCGAGGCACGGCAGATTGCATTATGGGATTTAAAGTACCGATTGGTGGCGTGGCCGATTCTCAAGTTGTTACCTTGGACGGACGATATACGGCCACAACTACCAGTTATTCTTTCGACACTTTACCTCCGGGTTTGCACACTGTTTCCGTAACCGTACCCGACGGATGGTATTCCGGTTTCACTCTTTGTATTAATAATGTGACGTGTCATGACGACATTCCAATTGCCGGAAAATCTGTCAGTATTAATTTCTTAACTACTAACACGCCGCCATATCTTAATAGTAATGGATTATTGAATGTGCCGGCCGGCTCATACATCGATCTTTATTGGCATTTCAGTCAGGACTTTTCCGATTTTGCCAGCGCGCCCGGCGATTTGAATAATGGAGCAACCACTACCGGCACTAGTACGCGTCCAACTCGCTCGCAAGTCGCTTCTTATACTGGGGGCGGAGCAAGTACCGTTGGACCGCAAGCCAGCGCACTTCAAGGAATTTCTCAAGCCACTACTAACGCTCTTGGTTGTACTATCGGTCAGATTCTGACACCGGCGATCAGGGGAGTAATCTCGGGAGACCGTGCTCTTCTGGCCACTCCAAAACGCCTAGGAGGAGGAGGCGCTGGTGGAGGAGGCTCAATTGATATCAATGACGCAACAGCGCCATACATCACCAGCACCTTGCCTCAAATCAATGGCAGCGTTACTCAAAATGCTAACGATGCACGTTATATTAGAGCGGCTCAAGTTGGTTTCCCAAATCAACCGAGCTGGGACGCTGTCTCATATTGTTTGGAAAACGCTATGATCAAATACATTCAGCAGTCCACCCTTAATTGGATGTATACCGCCTTCAATGGCAACCCTGCTTTCGTTCAGAATCTTTCACAATTTTTATTAGGAGTCCAAAATGAGACTGCAAAAAATTATTTCACTTATTTACAATCTCAAAATAGTGGTGCCCCCTTTCAAGGTCAAGTGATTCAAAATTTAGTTAAAAATTATTCGTCGGGTGGAGGCGGGTTAGCGCCATATAATGCTCAGGCGGTTAATCAACAAGGTCTTGATGGAATCTTTGCCGTTAGCCAAAACGATGATTACAATATTTTTGGTGCGGAATTAAAATTGACAGATCAACTACAGACTGCTCTCAATCAAAGTGATAGGTCTGAGACTTTAAAATATTTAGCCAACCAAGGACAATTAAACATAGACAGTTGTAGTGGCGTAAGAACAGTAGATGCTTTCGGGCAACCTACCAATTGTCTAACCCAAGTTACGGGTGCTCAATCTTTAGCTCAATTTAATGCAAATAACCAGTTGGCTACTCAAAGATTGGCCAATAACGCTGGAGGATATGATCAAATGGTCACTCAATTAGTAAACAATTTGATTCAAACGGCGTTGGGACAATTATTTAAAGTAATTCAACAGTGATGAAGCGAGTAAATAAAAAGATTTTAAAAATTTTCTTCATAATTGTAGCCATTGTCTTTTTTGCTTCTGCCCATGTAACTCATGCCCAGAGCAGCGGTCTTATCAATTGTTTAAAGGCAGGGAATGACGGATTGTGGTCAATTGTAACGGGTTCGGCCAGTGATTGCTTGAGTTCTGGAGGAAAAGCGGTAGCTACTTATTCTTTAAGTGTTATCTATGGATATTTCATAACATTCTTATATCTTATTCTAAAGATAGCTGCTTTTATTTTTTGGTTAGTGGCTGTGGCTTTCAATTTCATTATCGACCAGACGGTAATTCATATGAGAGACAATATTGATCGTATTGGAGCTTTGCCTGAAGCGTGGAAAGCTTTTCGAGATTTAGCCAATATCTTTTTTATCTTTATTATTCTGTTTATCGCCATCTCGACTATTCTTCAAATTAACGGTTTTAATACCAAAAAGTTATTGATTAATCTTATTATTATTGCCTTGTTAATTAATTTTAGCCTTTTCTTTACCAAAGTGATTATAGATGCCTCAAATTACTTTTCGTACAGCTTTTATTCTGCTTTGCCTTTAAATAATTCTGCAAATACAAATGGAGTAACGGCAACTGGTTTAATGGATGCCTTTGTTGGTCCGCTACACCTAAAAGATCTTTATAATTATCAAACTGACCAAAATGGAAATTATGTAGAAGATCCAGTTAACCAGACGGCAAACGCGAACGTTAAGTTAATGGCTATTGTGTTAGGCATTGTAGTTTATTTAATAGCTGCTTTTGTATTTTTGGCAGGAGCAATCATTTTCATTGTCAGATTTCTAATGTTAGTTATCCTGATGATTTTTTCGCCGGTGGCTTTTATCGCCATGATCTTACCCCAAACAAATAAATACGCTTCTCAGTGGTGGGATAAATTATTTTCTGAAGCTTTGGTTGCGCCCATTTTTTTTATGTTGATTTGGGTTAGTCTCCGAATTTTAAATTCCACCTCATTTCTAAATAATCAAAATATTTCAGGAAACCCTTTTGTGGCTCTCGCTTCGGGTAGCAGGGCGGCTATTGGAGTACTGTTTAGTTATGCCGTTGTCATAGGTTTTCTTATTGCTTCCTTAATTTTAGCCAAAAACGGGGGAACGCGAGGAGGAAAATTAGCTCTTCAAACTTTTCACGGGATAAGAAAACGCGCACAAGGGATCGCTGGTAGGAGTGCTGTGCGGGGTTTTGGTATTAATGCACTTAACAAATCTTTCGAGAAGGGAGGGAGATTTGAAAGATTTGGGAATACTCGTGTTGGAGACGCAGTAAAAAGAGCAACTACCGGAAGACTTGTTGCGACTAGGTTTGGAGCAAAAGAGTCCGTTAAAGATATAGATAAGCGGGTGGAAGAAATCAATACAAGACGTACTAAATTTGAAGCGCTTCAGGCCGATAAAAGAGCTGGTAACAGACTAGAAAGAGAAATGCCCCTCAAAACAGAAGATGTTCGAAAGGCTCGAGAAAAGGCTGAACAGGACTATCAGGCTGCTAAACAACAGTTAACGACAGCGGTTGGCGATACGGCAACAAAAGAGGCACGAAAGAATTTGGCTGACGCTTCACGCGCTAGAGAGGGCGCGCAAAAAGATTTAGAGGCGGCCCAAAATGAATTTAGTAAAAATGTCAGACTTGAGGAACAAAGAAAACAAACGGAGGAACTGGAAGCTAGTAGTTTTAAGGTCGGTTCCCGTCGTGCGGCCGCTAAAGAATTGAGGAAGAATGTGCGAGAGGGAAAACTTTATTTAGATGAATCCAAGAAAAAAGAAGAAGAAAGTGGTTTTAAAAAGATTAGAGAAATCTTGGAAAAAGAAGGTAAAATTGAAAGTAAGATGGAAAGAAAACTTGAGGATATTGCCAAAAATACAGATGAGGGAAGAAATAAGCCAAGCCCCGGGACACCAACTCATTAATATAGATTCATGAACGAAGAAATTTTTAAAATCATAGAGCCACAACTCCAAAACCTTCCGAGTAATATTAAGGAGGCTATTTTGAATAATGATATTGGAGCAAAGCTGGCGGAAATTAGTAAGAAACATCAGCTCCACATTGACCAGGCCGACATATTAGAGAATGAAACCTTGATGATTTTGGTGGGTCTTGAAAGCGCTGATGAGTATCTTAATAATTTAGTACGGGAACTTAGAATCCCCCGAGATAAAGCCTCGCTAATTGTTGATGATGTAAATAATAGTATTTTTTCTTCTATAAAATCCTCTCTTCAGACAATGGCAGAAAAAATTAAAGAGGAGGACGCACAAGAGGCTCGTCAATCTAATACAGAGAGCGAACAAAATCTAAATAAAGACAATCTTTTGAGAGAAATTGAGGAGCCAGTGAGAGTTGCGGCACATTCTAGACCAATTACTGTACCGGACCACCAAAATGTAATGCCGAAAAGAAGTTCTAGTGGACTGGCAAATATTGGCGAAAGGTTGAGAGATCGTGATATGAGCGTGACCACCGATGCTAAAAGAATGGATGATTTTAGAAGGGCAGCCATGGAGGAAGAGATGAAGAGCCGAACGGAAGAGAGAGTTGAGGTTGCGCCGAAGGCGCAACCAATAAGTACACCAACTTCTGAAGTTCCGGCTGCTACTATCCTTCCGGACAAATTGACTGAAACCGTGCGAGCCCCGCGACAAGAAATCGAAGTAAAAGAAACGCCACCACCAACTCCCACACCGCCCACTCCTTCTAAAATCGATCCGTATCGAGAACCTGTTAATTGATGGAAATAAGGATTGAAAAAATAAAATCCTTCACCGATCTTAGCGCCTGGCAGGAAGGTCATCAATTAATCCTCCTTATTTTCAAAGTGGTCCGAAACTTTCCTCAAGAGGATCAGAGTGGTTTAAGTAGCCAGTTAAAACGTTCGGCTCTGGCCATTACTACCAATATTGCGGAGGGTTTTGGACGCACCGCCTTTAGGGAAAAGGTGCAGTTTTACACCTTTTCCCTAAAGGCGGTGCGGGAAATTCAAAATTATCTTCTTGTAGCGCGCGATCTCGGCTATCTAAAGCCCGATTCATTTGATAAAATAGCATCACAAACCGCCCTTGTGAGTAAGGAAATCGGCAAGCTGGTCAAGGGAGGTAAGCGATAATGCGCTATCAAGTTCCACAATTCATTGAAGTAGAGGATAAGATCTTTGGACCGCTAACTTTCAAACAGTTCCTTTATTTGGCCGGTGGAGCGGGACTTTCTTACATTTTTTTCCGTTACCTTCCTCTTTACGTAGCCGTCCTACCCATTTTAGGATCGCTCGGCCTGGGAATCGCTTTGGCTTTTTACAAGGTCAATAATCGTCCGTTTATTCTCCTTATGGAATCGGCTTTTAATTACGCCATCAGTCACAAGCTCTACATCTGGAAAAAGGAAGAGAGAAAACCGGAAGAGAAAAAAGAAGAAAGTGCCGCTGTTTCCTCCATTTATGTGCCAAAGCTTTCCGAAAGCAAATTGAAAGATTTAACTTGGAGTCTGGACATCAATGACACTCTTTATTCACAGGAAACTCGCAAGAAGCGCGATGAAGATTTAGGCTTAAGAATTTAAAAATGGCTACTCCTTCAAAAGCAACACAGGAATTTGTACCGATCAAAGAAATTCGAGACGGCGTTATTGTATTGAAAGACGGATCATTGCGCTCCTTAATTATGACTTCTTCTTTAAACTTTGCCCTGAAATCAGCGGATGAGCAGAATTCCATTATTTTCCAATTTCAAAATTTTCTAAACTCCCTGAATTTTTCCATTCAGATTTTCGTTCAGTCGCGCAAACTCGACATTCGTCCTTACATCGCCCTTCTCGAGCAGCGGGAAAAAGAACAAAAAATCGATCTGATGAAAATCCAGACTCATGAATACATTGAGTTCATCAAAAATTTTACTGAAAACACCAATATCATGACTAAAAGTTTTTTTATTGTTATTCCATATACTCCGGCCATGCTTCAAGCCAAAAAAACTATTGGTGGGGGATTCTTGAAAAGAAAAAACCCAAAGGAAGTGGCGGCTGATAACATCCAAAGTTTTGAGGAGCATCGAACCCAGCTGGAACAGCGAATTGACGTTGTGGAACAGGGGTTGGTGCGTTGCGGTATTCGAGTGGTTCAGCTCGGAACAGAGGAGTTAATCGAGCTCTTTTATAAAATTTTTAATCCGGGAGATACGGAAAAACCTATTCCTCTCACTTAAGGTATAATTCCCAAAAAACCATGGCTTTATTGGACTTTTTAAAACCCGAACAGAAGGAGACACCTAAGATTACTTCCATCCTGCCGCAGGAGATTTATCAATCAGGGGTTTTGGAGCTGAAAGATATTATCGCTCCGTCTGCCCTAAAAATTACGCCGCGGGAAATGAATCTGGGTGATAAAATGGTGCGCACTTTCTTTGTCATTTCCTACCCTAGATTTCTTGGCGAATCATGGTTTTCTCCCATCATCAACTTGGACAAGGTCTTCGATATTTCCATTTTTGTTCATCCGATTGATACTGCCACTATTCTCCGCCAGTTTCAGAAAAAGGTGGCCGAAGTAGAAAGTCAGATTTCCATTCGGGAAGAAAAAGGACTGGTACGCGATCCAGTTCTTGACACTGCTTATCAGGATTTGGAACAACTTCGCGACAATCTTCAACAAGCCCAAGAAAGAATCTTTGATGTCGGTCTTTACATTTCCATTTACGGAGCCAATGAAGGTGAGTTGGATAAATTGGAATCCGAAGTGAAATCGATTCTGGAAGCCAGTCTAGTTTACGTCAAACCGGCTCTTTTCCAGCAGGAGCAGGGATATAAAAGCATTCTGCCAATTGCTACCGACCTTCTGGAAGTTCGATCAAAATTAAATTCCTCGCCGCTCTCCAGCCTATTTCCTTTTATTTCTTTTGATTTAACTTCCGATAAAGGAATTCTTTACGGAATTAACCGTCATAATTCTGGCTTGATTCTCTTTGATCGCTTTTCTTTGGAAAATTACAACTCCGTTACTTTTGCCAAGGCCGGTTCCGGAAAATCTTATTTCACTAAACTGGAAATTCTGCGTTCGTTGATGTTCGATACCGATGTCATTGTCATTGACCCGGAAAGAGAATATGAATTCCTAGCCGAAGCGACTGGTGGCCGATACTTCAATATTTCTTTGACTTCCGACAACCACATCAATCCATTTGATTTGCCAATCGCTCGCGAAGACGAATCACAAGCAGATATTTTGCGCTCCAACATTGTGAATTTAGTCGGTCTATTCCGGTTAATGCTTGGAGGATTAACTCCGGAAGAAGATTCCATTATTGATCGGGCCATCACTGAAACTTACGCTCTTAAAGATATCACTTCCGAGAGCAATTTCGCCAATATTGAGCCACCCCTTCTTTCAGACTTCGAACTGGTGCTGGCGGGCATGGAGGGGGGAGAATCGCTGGTTCAAAGACTTTCAAAATACACTAAAGGAACTTGGGCCGGATTTATTAACCGCCCGACAAACGTGGATATTAATAAGAAGTTCGTGGTCTTTTCACTTCGCGACATGGAAGATGAATTAAAACCGGTTGCAATGTATATCGTCACTCACTTCATTTGGAATTCTATTCGCAAGGAACTGAAAAAGCGTTTGTTGGTAATTGACGAGGCTTGGTGGATGATGAAATCGGAAGACACCGCTTCGTTCTTACTCGGTCTGGCTAAACGAGGCCGAAAATATTTCTTGGGGCTCGCCACCATTACTCAAGACGTGGAAGATTTCATGAAGTCGCAATACGGCATGCCAATTATCACGAACTCGTCAATTCAAATGTTAATGAAACAATCGGCTTCTTCCATTGATGTGGTGCAGAAAACTTTCAACTTAACCGAGGAAGAAAAATACCTGCTTTTGGAATCAGATGTTGGGGAAGGAATTTTCTTCGCCGGCCTCAAACACGTCGCCATTAAAGTCATCGCTTCTTACACCGAAGATCAGATCATCACTTCCGATCCGCACCAGCTTCTGGCCATCAAACAGGCCAAGGCTCAAGTTGCTGAAGAATCTACGCAGACCTAATCATGGCAGTTATTTATACACGCAACAGAATATCTGCCGCTTCAGAAATGTTGATGGGGGCAGTGGCTTGGGCTGCCTATGGGATTAATTTTCTAGTAAATATTCTCGGTGACTGGTTTGGAATAGGAGAGATAGTGAGCTTTATTTTTATGGCTTTAGTTTATTGTATGTTTGCTTTCTGGTTTGCCACTAAAGGTGTTTCAGTTTTCAAAGGGAAAATAGCTGGGGCAGCAGCCGGCAAATTTGTTCTATCTCTCATTCCCATTGTGAACGTCTTCGCCTTTAGCCGCACCAAAAAAGGGTTGATTGAACCAAGTGTTAGGGCTTTTGTTCGACAAGTAACTGAAATTACCCGAGAAGAAGATGATGTTTATAATCAGAAGCAAATCAATAAGATTTCGATTGAAAATGCCTCATCAGATACCCTCGGAGATACCGCTTAGTAGTAAAAAAGGGTCTAAAATTATATAATTGAGAGAATGAAGTTTAGTCATTTATACTCTCGGCTGACTTTTTCTCTTCTACTGATTCTTCTTTTTTCTTTTTTCTCAATTGGCTACGCCCAGAATACGGACTATAATAGTCCTTCTTTACCTAGTCTAATTCCTGGGCTTGAGGAGCAGATAAATATTAAGGTTAATCCTGAAAATCCTGCACCAAGTCAACTAGTTAATCTTTCTCTTGAAGCCTTTGGCACGGATCTAAATAGAGCTGACATTTCCTGGTTAGTAAATGGAGTCGTTCAAAAAAACGGCGTGGGTGCTACCTCCTTTGAATTTACAACTGGCGCGGCAGGCAGTCTCTCGGCTGTACAGGTTATTATTTTACCGGTTAACGGCACTAGAATTACGAAGACGGTAAATATTAGTCCGGCCAGCGTTGATATTGTTTGGGAAGCAAATTCGTATGTGCCCCCATTTTATGAAGGGAAACGTCTCTATCCACCTCAAGGCACTTTAACCTTCGTTGCTCTCCCTAATTTTGTTTCGAATGGGGTGACGGTGGACCCTAACACTTTGGTGTATAAATGGCGCCTAAACAATTCCGTACTTGGAGACAAATCTGGATACGGTAAACGAACCCTGACTGTTACCGGCGATATTTTGAATCAACCAATTAATGTAAGTGTTGAGGCGTCTTTGGTAAAAAATAACATTAGTGGTTCGGGAGCTATAAGTGTAGCGTCTCAAAATCCTCAAGTACTTTTATATGAAGACAGTCCGCTAAACGGCATTCTTTTTAATAAAATTTTAGACAGCCAGTTCGATTTAACCGCCTCGGAAGTTACATTTGGCGCTTTTCCATTTTATTTTAGTGCCACTTCTCCTACTGATAAGACTATTAATTATGCTTGGTATCTAAATAATTCAGCCATGGCTCTTGATCCTCATCAAAGTGAAGTAGTTTTCCGAAAGCCAGATAATCAAAATGGACAATCCGCGATTTCTGTATCGGCCACTGTGCCGTCAAGTATTTTACAGTCCGCTTCCACCAATATCATTGTTAACTTCTCAAACAATAGTAGCCAAAATGCTTCTTTCTAAATCAAAATTTCATAATCTTTTTAAAATCTTTTTTCTAATTAGTATGTTGGGGTTTTTTGCGATCCCGCTTGTCGGGTTAGCCCAAGGATATGTGCCCTTGGCCCCAATCGATGGTTACACTGACACAAACAGTGCAGCCGGAGGTTTGAGCGGATATCTAAATACTATGTTTAAGTTCGGGGTAGCTCTAGCCAGCGGCTTAGCTGTAATCATGATAGTCATTGGAGGAATCCAATATATGTCAAGTGATGCTGTTTCTAATAAATCCGAAGGAATCAACCGAATGACTTCGGCGATTTGGGGATTGATTCTGGCTTTGGGAGCCTACGTTATTCTTAACACTATTAATCCGGCCCTTCTTAAAACCAATCTTCAAATTACTCCTGTTTCTGTTGGCGGGGCCGCTCAGACTGGAGGAGGAACTCTGGTGCCGGCTGGTCAATATGGTCCGGGCGGGACCGTTGGTACAACTGGTGGAGGCAATGGTATCGCTGATGAATATGATAGTAACGGAATCCATTACATTGATTACAATGACGGCTCTACTGCGGTGATTAACCCCGATGGCTCCAATTATTTACTGGATTCAAACGACAACTACATAGAAGGGTACACTATTAACTCTGATAATGTGGCTATTGATACCGACGGACGAACTGATCCGGGTTTGGATCCGACCACACATAAAAGTTGTACTAGTTATGTCCCGAATAATTCTTGCCTGGATGCCACAACTGACAACTATGTAGCAGTGCCCACTGGTTCAGGTATTCCCATGGGAACTCCTGTTTTAATAACTGATAGCAAGACTGGTAAAACCGCCTGGGCCGTTGTAGGAGACGCTGGCGCGACTGGATACGGCGAGATCTCACTTCACGCCGCTCAAACACTGGGATTGGCGGTGCCGGGAAAGAATGCTGTTTATGACGGAAGTAATCTCAGCTTTACTTTCTATAATTCTAAACATTAATGACTTCAAGAATAGTTAAAATTGTTATAGTTGTTTTGATAATTGTGGTGATAATTATCGGCGTCTTATTTGCTTTGGCTATTATGAAAGGAAAGTCGTCGTCGCAAGGTCAAAGTTCTGGAGGAATTTTTGGTACAATTTTTTCTTTATTTAACGGCGGCCCGGAAGGAACGGCTAGTTCCAGCCCGACGGCTACCATTCAATCTGATAGCGGTGCGATGGTCACCATTCCGCGTTTGCGCCAGGTTACTAAAGCGCCGGTAGCGGGCGCGGGTTTTATTCAACGAGTGGTGGCTTCAACCACGGTAGATAATCAAGGACAAGTTAAAAATGTTTCTCTGGTTCAGACTTTTATTCGGTATGTTGATCGGGCTACTAGCCACTTCTTTGAAACCAAACCTGATTCTTTGGATGTGGCTGAAATAACTAACACCACGCTGCCTAAAATCTACCAAGCTCTTATTACTAATCAGGGTAATTCAGCGCTACTTCGGTACTTAGGCTCTGACGAAAATACAATTGAGACTTCTTATGTTCTAGTTTCCACCTCCACCGCCACCACTACAACGGTCGGAGGAAATAGTGGGCCAAAATCTTTATTCACTTATGCCCTGCCGGAAAATATTACGGAGTTGGCTCTCTCGCCGGGGAGAGACCAGATTTTTTATCTCCGAGCCGGGGGGCAGGGAGGAATAGGTTCCGTCGCTTCGCCAAATAATGCCAAGCCAAAACAGATTTTTAATTTCCCCTTAAAAGAGTGGCAAGTTAGTTGGCCAAAGACTAACACTTTAACTCTGACCACCAGACCTTCAGCTTATATTCCCGGCTATGTTTTCTTTATGAATAGTACGACAGGTTCCCTAACTAAAGTTCTGGGAAATGTGCCGGGCTTAACTACTTTAACCTCACCGGATCTTAGTTATATTCTTTTTAACGAAAGTAATACGGTGGATTTTGATTTAAATCTTTTCAACACTAAAAGCGGTAGCGCTTCCAGTCTTTCCTTGAAAACTCTGCCCGAAAAATGTGTTTGGAGTCAGAAAGCAACTACGGTGGTTTATTGTGCCGTGCCAATTTTAGTGAAGAAAGGAAACTATCCGGACGTTTGGTATCAGGGAAGTGTTTTCTTCAACGATAATTTCTGGAAAATCAATGTTCAGACTGGAGAACGTACTGTCGTTGCCAGAACGGCCGATCTAACCAAACAAGCAATCGACGCCGTCAATCTTTCGCTTGATCCAAACGAAAATTATTTAATGTTTACCAACAAACGAGATCTGACCTTGTGGAATCTTTTAATTACGCAGCCTCCCGGTCCAATTGTTTCTAGCAGCACGCCAGCTACTACAGGCCCTGTTGTAGCTCCAACCAGCACTCCTTACACTCCGCCGGCTCATTAAGAGGTTTTTTTAAGCTGCCGTCGAACTACTAATTCCTGCCCGATAATGAATAGGTTGCTGGTCGCCCAGTAAAGAGCGACTGCTCCGGAAACTTTTAGGGAAATAATAAAAATGACGACAGGCAGCACGTAACGAAACTGCATATTCATACTGCGGGCCAAATCGTCTTTGAAAGTTGGGGTTGTGCCGTCAGCCAGCTTTTTCACCGGCGGTACAGACAATTGAATCTGAATAAATTGTGTAACGCCGGCCAGGAGGCCAAAAATAAATTGGGGGTGCGCGATGTTAAGACCCAAAAATGTCATGTCCACCACCTGCGGCGGGTGAATAAATGGGTAAAGGAGAGATACATCAATGATTGGCAACCCTCCTTTTAAGAAAATGTAATAGAGGCTTAAAATAATAGGCGTTTGAATCAGCAAAAGCCAAACTCCGGAAAAAGGATTGATTTGGTTCTTCTTATAAAATGCCATTACTTGCCGAGCTTGTTCCTGTTTGTCTTTTTCGTATTGTTTTCGAAGAACGGCCAGTTCCGGTTCAAGTTTTTTTAATTTAGCGGTAGTAACAACCGATTGGCGAGTTAAGGGAAAGAGAATTAATTTGACAATACAGGTTAAAAGAATGACGGCGAGACCCACACTGGCAGCCGGTAAGATAGAGAGAAGAAAAACTAGAGCATTGTAGAGGGGAATATAGAAGAGCGGTTTGAAAAAGTATTGGATCATTTAATTATAGTAACATGAATGCCACGAGCCTATCTTATTTATTAATTCCGATTAAATCGGCCACTTCTTTTTCAAGCTCTTGATAAGTGAGGAGGAGGGATTTGGATTTTAAAAAAAGAATGTAGGAGCCGGGCGCGGCATTTTCCTCTAATTTCCGGAAAATGGCCCGCGCCCGGCGCTTCAATTTATTACGATCCACCGCTCTTTTATAATTTTTTTTGGAAACTACGGCGACAAAACTTTTTTCATCAGCCTGAAGGGGTAAAAATTTTAAAGATAGGTGTTTTGAGTTTCGTCCTCGCCCTTTTTTCATCACTCTCTTGAAGAGTTCGCGGCTGGTGCGCTGTATTTTAGTCATAATAGATTAGAGGTAGAGTCCTCTAAAAATCTAGGAGATTTAGGAGATGGGTTATTTAAACAGTTAGTCGTCGTCTGCCTTTCTGGCGTCGTCTTTTAACGGTTTTGCGCCCGCCTTTCGTTCGATTCCTGACCAAAAAACCATGAGTTTTAGCTCTTTTTCGCTTTTTCGGTTGATAAGTTCGTGACATGGAAGTAGTATAGCTCAAAATTAGCTCTGTGCCAAAAAAATCTCTTTGTTCGAATGTCGGAGCTTGCTGACTCTTTACCGTAAAGTTAAAACTTCTTGTATTCTCTGAATATTTCGAATACAAAAATTTATTAGTGTTTCTTGCTATACAATTAAAATTCAAAAAGTGGCTGGTTTGACAGTCTGCCAAAAACTCTGTCGGCTCCACTATCCACAATTTATCAACACACTTATAAACTGTTCACAAGATTGCTATTTTGGAGAGAGGGCTATAATGAGAAAAATTTATTAAATCTTTATCTGGTGTTTAAACTATGTTAGATAACAAGAAACTTTGGGACAAGGTGCTGGCTGAAATTGAGCTTTCGGTATCAAAAGGAAACTTTAACATCTGGTTTAAACCCACCTATATTCTTAAACAAGAAGACGGGGTGGTAACTTTAGCCGTCCCTAGCGCTTTTGTTAAAGACTGGTTAGTCAATAAATTCCATAAAAATATTTTAAGGATTCTCCGCTCGCTCCAAGAAAATATCCGCTCGCTCGAATACACCATTACTTCAACCACCGCTCCTAAACAGGAAGCTTCTTTTGCGCCGCAACCGACTAAAGAGCTGCCTTTTTCAGATCTTTATATCAACAAAGAAGATAATCTTAACCCGCGTTACACTTTTGATTCTTTTGTAGTCGGTCCGTTTAATGAATTGGCGTACGCTGCCGCCCAGGCCATTATTAAAAAACCTATCGCTTACAATCCGCTTTTCATTTATGGAAATACCGGCCTCGGTAAAACTCATTTGATGCAGGCTATTGGCAATCACTTGAAAATTCAGAGTAACAAAAAAATTTACTACATTACTTCTGAAAAATTCGCTCAAGACGTCGTCAACCACATCCAGACCAATAAAATGAACAATTTTAAGGACAAATACCGAAAATACGATGTCCTGATCATGGACGATATCCAGTTTATTTCCAACAAAGACAAGTGTCAGGAAGAGTTATTTCATTTATTTAACCACCTTCATGACAACAACAAACAGATTATTTTCTCCTCCGATATTCATCCTAATTTTATTCCGAACCTGGAAGAGCGTTTAAAGTCTCGGTTTGTGGCCGGTATGATTGTTGATATTCCTCCGCCCGATCACGAGTCGCGAGTAGCTATCCTGGAAACTAAAAGTCGGGCTCACAATTTCAGTCTTTCGCAGGAGGTTTCGCAGTATTTAGCCACTTCCATTCAAGGAAACATTCGTGAGCTTGAAGGAATTTTAAACAGCCTCATTCATCAGTCCGAGGTCCGTGGGCGGGAATTAAATCTTCTGGAAATCAAAACTCTCATTAAAAACAGTGCCAAACCGACTAAAAATGTTTCGGTGAAAGACGTTATTAAGATTGTGGCTGGCTTTTATAATGTGGAGGAGGATAGTATTTACGACAAGACTCGGCGGAAAGAAGTGGTTCGGCCAAGACAGTTATCAATGTATATTTTGCGGGAAGATTTTAACGTCTCTTATCCGACCATTGGTCAAAAATTGGGTGGCCGCGACCACACCACTGTTATTCATTCCTGTGAGAAAATAAAAAATGAGTTGAAGGTGGATAATTTACTGGCCCAGGAGCTAAATCAGATTAGGGCGTTGATATAGGGAGGTAAAGGATGGGGAAAGTAGTTGTGCTGGTGGGGAGAATTTTAGGGAAAACAACATAAACTTATAAAAGGTTAAATATTGGAAGATTGTATAATTCAATTATCCCCAATAAAAAATTAAAGGAATTGAAAAAGGTGTTCTAAATTATGGTTTAAAAAAGTTATACACAAATCCACACCCATAATAGCAATAATAAATTTTATAAAGAGAAATATTAATACTTGTTAACAATATGAAATTAGAAGGATTGAAAGAAAAATTAAGCACAGCTATATCTTTAGCTGAAAAAATTACTGCGAAAAGCGCCACTTTGCCGGTTTTGAAATGTGTTCTTTTCGTGGCGGAAACCAACAACCTAATAATTAAAGCCACTAATTTAGACATCGGAATTGAGCTGGAGGTGCCGGTAAAGACCGAGGAAAAAGGGGAAGTGGCTGTGCCTGGGAGCGTCCTAAATAATTTCATAAACAGTTCTTTAGAGGACAAAAATATTCGCTTTGAAACAAAAGAAGGAAATTTAAAAGTTTCTACCAGGCGACACCAGACCCTAATTAAAGCTGTTCCACACCAAGATTTTCCCTCCATTCCAAAAGTAGAAAACGGACAAAAAATCACTTTTAACACCAAGGATTTAATCCGCGGATTTAAATCCGTTTGGTATAGTGCCTCTGTTTCCAGCATGAAGCCAGAGCTTTCTAGTGTTTTTATTTACCCAGATCATGATGAGGTGGTGTTTGTGGCCACAGACTCATTTAGGTTGGCCGAAAAGCGACTAAAAATAAAAAACAAAAAAGATTTTTCGCAAATTTTGATTCCTTTTAAAAACATTCCGGAAATTGTGCGCGTCTTGGAGCAAACAGGTGAAGCCCAGGTGGAATTATCGCTCAATAAAAATCAACTTTCTTTCGAACTTCCCGGTATAAGATTATTTTCCCGAGTGGTGGATGGAATTTTCCCAGACTACAAACAAATTATTCCAAAAGAATCGACCTCCGAAGCGGTAATTCTAAAACAGGATTTAATTAACGCTTTAAAGATTGCCAATATATTTTCCAACAACTTTAATCAGATTAGTCTGTCTTTGTCCCCCAAAAACAAACTTTTTGAATTAAGTAGTCGAAATGGTGAGGTGGGGGAAAGTCAGGACAAACTGGAAGCCGCTCTTAAGGGAGAAGATTTAGAGATTAGTTTTAATTATAAATACATTAATGACTGCTTTCAGTCTATTGACGCCGACAGTGTTCAGCTAACTTTCAGCGGGCCAAATAAACCCCTATTAATTCGGGGAGTAAACGATCGATCATTTCTCTATTTAGTTAGTCCGATGAATAAGTAAGAGCGCGGCCGCCAAAGGCGGCCGCGACCCCTAAAATGAAAAGCATTTCCGATTTTCTTTCTAAATTCAGAAATCTTGAGCGTCCTGACGCCAAAAAAGAACAGATCAGCCAGATTATCCAACAGGAAACAGGGGCAACTCTTTCTAAAGAACAAGTAATTATTCAGGGTAATTCTCTTTTTATAAAATTAGGAGGCGTGGCCAAAACAGAAATTTTATTGAAGCGGCAAACTATACTAGAACGAATATCAAAAGAGATTTCCGGAATTAAATTTGAAAATCTCCACTAGGGACTGACATCGAAATTACTTACAGCCTCTCCTTTATTTAAAACATTGTCGTAGGCCACCGCTCTCAATTCGTTGTGGGCGGCAATATTTTGAACATCTGCCGGCACAAAGGAGAAAAAGAACGGACTTTTATCGGCCGTGCCAATATAGCTGCCGTTAATGTAGTAATCAACTTTAGAAAGGGGGAAGGAGCCTTGGCTGCTGATAGAAATAGTAATCCTTTGATCTTTTGGATAAGTAGACCCATTTCCCGGATTGGTGATGGAAATTTTGGGAGCGGCCGCCTGAGTGTGAACATTATCAAAGCCGGTGGGGGCGGTTGAAGAAGGGGTTGTGCTGCTAGTGTAACCGGCGGTGGCAGCCCAACGGGAAACGCCAGCCTCCCAGTTGGCGAATTGGGGGTCCGCCGCCGGATTCGTAGGCGGCGGACCTTGCGGATCATTCTTATTCACGTAATAAAGAATTTCATGAACATTATTATCATAAACGTCCTGCCGCATCTCTGGTGGAGTATCTGGCGTGGCCAGTAATCCCGTACTTTTATCAAGCGTGTAAGCAACATTACCCTGCCAAACTCCACGCAACACCGGCTTCATATTTGATTCATCAATAGGGGCTGGTGGTTTAAATTCATCTGCCGAATATTGAGGCAAAACAGCATCCATAAACTTTTTCCACATTGGTGCCACAATTGTGGCAGCCGCTTGTTGGGCCATCGGTGTGTTGTCATTGTTTCCCATCCAAGCGCTAACCGAAATATCAGGAGTGTAGCCGATAATCCAAGCGTCACGCGAATTATTTGTCGTACCAGTTTTCATGGCCACGCGCTGGCTGCCAAAATAATGCGAACCAAAAATCGGAGCGCGAGCATTATTATCCGATAAAATATCATTCATTTCTTCAGCGGTTTGCTCCGGAATAACCTGCTCCGGCGTGTCGGTGGCGTATTGTTCCAAAACCTTTCCGTCACGATCCACCACACTTAGAATTCCAGTGGCCGGATTTTTCGCTCCGTTGTTGGCGAAAACTCCATAAGCTTCGGCCATGTCCAGGGGAGAAACTTCGCCGCCTCCAAGTACTAAGGTCAGTCCGTAAATGGCTGGACCGGCGTTGAGGCTCTGAATACCCATAGCGTGGGCGGTATCGAGAGAAGCCTGAATTCCCGCCAGATATAAAGCTTTCACTCCCGGAATGTTTCTCGACTGACCGAGAGCGGCTCTAATTGTCATCGGTCCTTGATATCCGCCTTCATAATTTTGCGGATCATAACAGGTAGTTCCAGAATTAGTTGGAATGTGGTCCGGCGTACAGTTGGCATTGAACTCTGTATCCACATCGAAAAGAATAGTGTCGGGAGTGTAACCTTTATTAAAAGCGGTGGCGTAGACGAAAGGTTTAAAAGAAGATCCCGGCTGGCGATGGGCAGTAGCCACATTAAAATTGCCGTCAATTTCTTTGCTGAAATAATCTCGCGAGCCGACCATGGCTAAAATCTGACCGGTTTTTGGATCAGCCGCCACTAACGCTGCGTTACTAGCTTTAAACTTTTTCCCATTAGTGTCGACATAAGTTTTGACAATATCTTCAGCTTTTTGCTGGACGGTGTAATCAAGTGTAGTAGTAACTTTCAATCCGTCGTTCTGAACCACATCCTCACCATACTTATCTTCAAGATACTGAACAATATACATCGAGAAGTGCGGAGCTTTTATGCTGTTAATAGGTTGAGAAACAAAAGCAATTTTTTCCGCCAGGGCTTGATTGTATTGATCCTCGGTAATAAATCCATTTTCTTTCATCTTACTGAGAACTAAATTTTTGCGATTCTCGAGCGCGTCACGATGGGCGCCATAAGGAGAGTAATAACTTGGAGCCTGAACCATGGCGGCCAAATAAGCCGATTGGGCCAAAGTTAAATCAATGGCATGAACACCGAAATAGGCCTCACTAGCTTCTTCCACTCCGTAAATATTGCCTCCATAGGGAATGATATTTAAATAAAGATTAAGAATAGTATCCTTGTCGGCCTGCTCCTCCAGCTTAATTGCTAAAATCCACTCCTTGAGTTTTCTGGTAGGACTTTTACTGTTATTTAGAAGAGAATTTTTAATTACCTGCTGAGTAATGGTAGATCCGCCTTGAGTGGTGGTGAAATGAGTAAGATCATAAAGCAAAGCTCGAATAATTGAGGAGGTTTTTATGGCGCCATGCTGGTAGAACCCCGCGTCTTCAATAGCCAGCGAGGCATTTTTAATGTTCGGGGAAATTTGATCAAAGGGCACGACGGTTCGGCGCACCTCGCCACCCAAATCATAAAGCAAGACATTTCCAGTGCGGTCGTAAATTTTAGTTGATTGGCTGATCAGGCGATGGTCAAAAGAATTAAGATCGGGAATTTGCAAACTGGCTGCCCAAAGCAAGGTGGTGCCGACAAAAAATAAAAAAAGGACAATAAGAATGGCAATAGTTTCTCTGATTAGACGACCGCGACGCCGAGGATTGCGCAAAGCTCTGAAATACCAGATTACTCCACGCCAGAAAAGAATCATGGAGGTGACAAAATAGGCAAGCAGGGTGCGAAACACCAATTTAGCGCCGCGCCAGCTTTGAAGGTGGCGCAGAATCCAGCCAAAAGTATTGGCCAAGTAATCAACCTCATCAATGAGGGACTTAAATAAACGTCGTAGCATTTACCAATCTATGGTAGCACATTGAAAGAGGGAAAAATACCAAAAAAATGAGGCCTATGCTACATTTATGAGTATGAAAGAAAGCAATCTGGACGAAATTTTGAAGCGCGGGGTGGAAAATATTTTCCCCAATAAAGAGATGGCTCAAAAAATTCTCCAGCACAAAAAACAAAAATTTTATTTAGGAATTGATCCGACCGGTCCGTCTTTGCATTTAGGGCACGCTATTAACTTAAGGAAATTGGCCGAACTTCAAAAACTTGGGCATAAAATTATTTTAGTAGTAGGAGATTTTACCGCCATGATTGGAGATCCCACAGGGAAGGACATCATCAGAAAGCCACTTAGCGCCAAAGAAATCACCGAAAACGCCAAAAATTATCAAAATCAAGCCGCTGTTTTCCTGAATTTTGAGGGCGAAAATCCGGCCGAAATTCGCTACAACTCGGATTGGCTTAGTAAAATGAGCATGATTCAATTGCTGGATTTGGCCGCCCACATGACAGTAGAGCAGATGCTGAAACGAGACATGTTTGAGGAAAGGATGAAAAATGAGCGGCCAATTTTTATTCATGAATTTTTGTACCCGCTTCTCCAAGGTTACGACAGCGTCGCTTTGGAAGTTGACGGCGAGCTCGGAGGAAATGATCAGACTTTTAATATGCTTGTCGGACGACAATTGCTGAAGCAGATTAAGAATCAGGAAAAAATTGTTATCGCCATGAAACTTTTAGTGGACTCAACCGGCAAGAAGATGGGAAAGAGCGAGGGAAATATGGTGCGTCTTGATGATGGGCCGAATGAAATGTTTGGCAAAGTAATGAGCTGGACGGACGAGATGATTGTTGTCGGTTTTGAATTATGCACTGATTTTTCAGAGGCTGATGTGGAAAAAATTAAAAACATGTTGAAAGAGGGAACGAATCCTCGCGATTTGAAAGAAAAATTAGCCATGGAGATCGTCAAAATTTATCATGGCGAAGAGGCGGCCGAAAAAGCGGTCTTAGCTTTTTCGGCCGCCTTTCAAAAAGGCGAAATTCCGGATCACATTGAAGCTTTTAAAATAAAAAAGGGCGCCAATCTGGGAGAAATTCTTCTTGAGCAAAAAATTATCAAATCAAAAACTGAATTTACTCGTCTTATTAATGAGGGAGCGATCTCCGTAGTGGGCGGGGCCAAAATTACCGATAGAAATTTTCAAATCGAAGAGCCGCTCTCTCTAAAAATCGGCAAGAAAAGATTTATTAAACTGGAGATCTAATAAACGCAAAATCCGCCCCGAATGCTGGACTCGGCTTGCGCCAAATCCAGCATTCGGGGCGGATTATTTTTCTTAACCTTGGAACTGAAATCCTTCGTCTAGCTCCTCGTCGTTGACGAGATAAGCATTCTCTTCATCTTCAAATTCCGAGCTTTCCAGATCAAGGTTGTCGTCTTCTACTACCTCTTCTTGATCCATTGCGTCGGCTTGAAAATCTTCACTATACATTTAGCAATGATCTAGCTACTAATGCCATATTTGTAACATGCTCAACTTAAAAATCAAGGGTTTTGTCAAGGGCCTGTGGATAGCTCAAAAACCCTTTAAAATAGGCCTTTTAAATCTTTACAAAAAGTACACAATAAAAAACCGCCCCCTAGACAGGAAACGGTTGCGACGGCTTTAATCCCAGGATTTCCACCACCTTGTTCACCACCGCCATATTAACCATTTTATCCACCACCTCGCTGCATCCATCTTTTTGCATTTGTTCCCGCGTTTTTACCTCGGAGGAAGTCGCAAGAATAGGAACCGAGTACGTAGCGCGAATTCGCCGAATCAAACCTCCGCTGTTGTAAGGTTGGTTTTTGCCAACATGGCCGTCGATCACTGCAAGATCGAAGTCAATCCCCTGATCTAAAAGGGAATTAGCCTCTTCAAGAGTAAAAGCGGGTATTACCTCTAAGTCATAGCCATCGGCCTCCCAGATAAGACCCCATCCTTTTAAAATGTTTTTATAATCTTCCACAATAAAGACCTTTTTCATCCAAAATCGATATTAATCGCTTTTAAGGAAAAAGCAAGGAAATAAAAGAGGCCGCGCCCTTTGGGCGCGGCCTCTTTATAAGTCCTTATCTTGTCGAGCTGCCGTTGTTAATAACGGTTGTTGAAGATGAATTAGTAGTGGACTGATACGTTGGGATCGGTACTACCACCGTGCTGCCATTATTGGTGTCTGTAGCGGGAGCTGGAGCGCTGTTATTTCCTTTTACTCCGAACCAGAAGATCAAGAAGATGATCAGAACGACGATAATAATACCGATGATTAAACCTGAACCGAATCCGCTACCCCCATCATTATTTTGTGGAGGAGGGTTGTTTACAATTGTTGCCATGTTAATAATTGATTAACTGATAAATAATGCCTTACAATCTAAGACGCTTGAGAAGAGACTTACTTACCTTACTCCTAAAGACGAGCTGTGGCAAAGTAAGTCAAGCCGACGGCAATGGCGTCGTACTCGTCGTCGTGAGCAATATTTTTATCGATAGTCACCAACTTCTCGATCATGGAAATAACCTGCTTTTTATCGCCGCCACCGTAGCCAGTCACCGCCACTTTAATTTGAAGAGGGGTGTATTCAAATAACTTCATGCTGGCACACAGTGCTTCGTAAGTAACTACTCCCCGAACCTCGGAGACATGCATGGCAGTCTTCTGATTATTGGTGAAATACAAAGTTTCAATAGCCAAAGCCGCCGGTTCAAACTCCTTAATCAGTCTTTTAATCTCCTGACCAATTAAAAGTAACCTTTCTTCAAAGGGTTGCTTGGCTGAAGTTTTGAAACAGTTGGAATAAATAACTCGCTCTTTTTCTCCGGGATTCTTCTTTATAATTGCTACCCCCAATCGCTCATACCCCGGATCAACTGCCAAGATTTTCATATCATTATTCTACATTAGTGAAAACGGCCTGAACATCTTCATTACTTTCAAGCTCATCCACCAGCTTTTCTAGTTTTTCCAAATCGCTATCCTCTAATTGAACTGTAGTTTTTGGCAGCCATTCTCGATCTTTTCTTTCAAAAGCCCAGCTGGCGGCCCCAATGCCGGCAAGCGAAGAGTCATTTTTAGAGAGAATAAATTTCATTTCTTGGGCTGATTTATTTCGATTGTCAGTGAGCACTTCAATCATAATGGCTGATCCGCCCGGGCCATATGCTTCGTAGGTAATGGCTTCCATTGAACCGGTATTGCTTTCCGTTCCTTTTTTAATCGCTCGCTCAATTACGTCTTTGGGCATATTTTCTTTGCGAGCTTTCTCAATCGCTACCGCCAAACTGGGCGAGCTGGTCTTGCCGGCCGCCTTTTTGGATTCCACTGTAATTAAACGCCCCAACTTCGAAAAAAGCTGACTTTTCTTGGCATCAGTGGCAGCTTTTCGATGTTTAATTTGTGACCATTTATTGTGGCCGGACACTTCAGTTAAAAGTTAAAAGTAAAAGGCTTAGTTTTTATATAATTTTTTAACTTGATTTTCAAGTTTGGAAATTATTTTTGAGTCCGTAATTTTTTGAAAACGCGGGAACGTCTTATCGTTTTTAATCACCGATTCTAAAAACATAGCTCGCGGCCGAACATCCCAGTGTTTACCGGATTGATAAACTTGGGCACTTTCATAAAGTGGACGATAAACCACCATCTCTCCGGCTTTCCAATCTTCAATTTCGGTATGGTGGCCGATATTTAAAACTTCATAGGCATAATCAAAAACGCCTTTCGTCGAATCATGTTTGTAGTGATAATAAAAACCCGGCTGTGGTTCCATAATACTTTATGAACTTTATAACCTTATAAACCTTACGAACTACAAGAGTTTCTCCTGTAGGTGATCAGGCATCTTAACTTTTAAATGCTGGTAGCCGCGAGGGGTGGCTGTGCGGCCGCGGGCCGTTCTCTCCAAAAAACCGATTTGAATGAGATAAGGCTCATTGAATTCTTCGATGGTCGCCTCTTCCTCGGAGAGAGAGGCGGCCAAAGTATTTAGACCGACCGGACCGCCGCTGAATTTATTAATAATAGTTTCGAGAAGCAGTCGGTCCGAATTGGAAAGCCCAACTTCATCAATGCCGAGAAGTTTCAGAGCCTCCAGCACCATCTCTTTGGAAAGAGTGACCTTTTTGATTTGGGCATAATCGCGACAGCGTTTTAAGAGATAGTTGGCGGTTCGCGGTGTAAAGCGACTGCGCTTGGCAATCTCTTTAATCGCTCCTTCATCAATATCAATCTTTAAGATTTTAGCCGAGCGTCGAACAATTTCCTCGATTTCTTTTTCGGTATAAAACTCCAGACGGAAAACTCCACCGGAGAAACGAGAGCGAAGCGGGGAAGAGAGTAGGGCAATTCGAGTAGTAGCCGCGATCAAAGTGAATTGGGGCAAATCCAGCTGAATGGTGCGAGCGGACGGACCCTTGCCGATAATAATATCCAAAACTCCCGACTCCATGGCCGGATAAAGAATTTCCTCCACCGCCTTATTAAGACGATGAATTTCATCTATAAATAAAATGTCGCCGGCTGAAAGATTGGTCAGAATGGAAGCCAAATCGCCAACCCGTTCAATGGCCGGGCCGGAAGTAATCTTCATTTGGGCGCCAATTTCTTTGGAAATAAGGTGCGCTAGAGTGGTCTTGCCCAAACCGGGCGGACCGTAGAATAAAACGTGTTCAGGTGGATGATTTCTTTCTTTAGCCGCTGAAAGAAGAATATTTAAATTTTGTTTAATTGGCTCCTGTCCAACATAGTCGGCCCATTTCGTCGGCCGCAAAGTCTGATCAAGGGCCTGATCTTCCACAAAGACTTTTTCTTCGCCAGCGGGCGCTTTACTTTCTGTCATGACAAAAGCATAACACAAAAAACCGATGACTTTTTTAACCGCTCACTTTACCAGAACACAACTTTTCCCCACTGAAAAGCTTGCAGTTATTTTTTAGCTGAATAGGATGAAAATAGAAAATCGACAAGATAAATCTCTCAGCAATGCTTTCAATGTGATCAAAAGTTAAGCACTTCTTGTAAGGATAACACCAGCAACCCCTCTCCAAAAACATCATTTTGGAAGGGTTGGGTTATTCTCCTTGCTTAGATGCTGTTCTCGGAGAGAGGCACCAGAGTGTCCTCTAAGAAGAACCAGTAGCTCCTTGCGGAGCTAATTGCTGAGAGATTTATATTGTCGATTTAGAAATTACTTTCTCCAATATCCTATCATAAATAAAAGGAATTGTCAATATTGCGGTGATTACAGATTCAAATACTGTTCGATGTTTACCACGCGGCCAAGTTCGGAAAGAGAAGTGACGCCCTTCAAAACTTTTAGCACCCCGTCCTGCTCCATAGTTAAAATTCCTTGAGGTCTCGCCGCGATTCTAATTTCTCGCTCGCTTGGGTTTTCTTTGACTACTTGTTCAATTTTTTCGTCCGTTAAAATGGCTTCGAAAATTCCGATTCTGCCTTTAAAGCCTTGATGATGACATTCCGAACAGCCCACCGGCTCATACATAGTTTTTACCGGCACTCGAAATTCTTCCAAATAAATTGAAGCAATTACTTTTTCCAAAGTGGTTTTCGTACTGGCGGGAACTGCCACTTCTTTTTTACAAACAGGGCATAGCACTCGCACCAGACGCTGAGCGATAGAAACATTAATAGCCGACGAGAGCACTTTTGGATTTACTCCGAGATCAATTAGACGAGGATAAGTACCGGCGGCGTCGTTGGTGTGAAGGGTGGAGAATACCAAGTGACCGGTAAGAGAGGAATTAATGGCAATTTCGGCCGTCTCTTCATCTCGAATTTCTCCAACCATAATGACATCAGGGTCTTGTCGAAGAGCCGCTCTTAATCCGGAAACGAAGGTGTAGCCTTTCTTCGGTTCTACCTGCGTCTGAACAATGCCGGCCAAGTGATACTCGATGGGATCTTCAATAGTCAGAATTTTAATTTCCGGATTGTAAATACGGCGCATAAAAGAATAGAGGGTGGTGGTCTTTCCGGAACCGGTCGGACCGGTGGTTAGAATCATGCCGTTTGGTTTGTTAATTTCCGCCTCCAGAATTTTGAAAAGGCGCGGTTCAATACCCAGTTCTTCAAGGGGCACGGTAATTGATTTTGGATTTAGTAAACGGAGCACGATGGACTCGCCATAATTTCCGGGTAAAACGGAAGTACGCACTTCGATCTCGTCTCCCGAAACTAAAATACTGAAACGACCGTCTTGGGCATTTTCTTTAATATTTAATTTCAGGTTGGAAAGGAGTTTAATGCGCGAAAGGAGCAGATTATAAGTTTCATTATCAAAATTCAGCACGTCTACCAAGACTCCATCCAGACGATAGCGCAAGCGAGTATGGTCTTCTTCCGGTTCGATATGAACATCAGATGCTTTTAAGGAAAGCGCGCCGGCCATGATGATCACTAAAACGCGCGAGATACGATAAGTTTTCTTAATTGTCAGAGCCTCATTAATTAATTTTTGAATATCCTGCATGCTGTTTACCTGATGCAGAAAAGTTTCAATTTCCTGATTGGAAATATCCAGAGAGCCGGCCTTTGTTTCAAGAGCGAAGGAAAGATCTTTGTAACGACTCCAGGCTTTTTCCAAACTTTCAGTTGAAACCATGTAGACGATCGGGAAGTAACCTTTTTCTTTTAGTTCATTTAAAGTTTCAGTCGTTGAAGGATTGTTCGGGGTCTGAATGGCCACTCGAATATTTTTATTAACCACATCAAAAACAGCCATTTTATTGCGACGGGCGGCTTCTTCCGGAATAAGACGCAGGGCATCTGTGTTAATGGTGATGCGAGAAAGATCAATGTACTGAAGGCCGTATTTTCCAGATAAGATTTCCGCCAGCTTTTCCTCTTCGCTCTTTTTCAGGTCGGCCAGGCGAGCCTTCTGTTTTTCTTCGTTGAATTGAACCATTTATTAGGTAAATAATAGCCTTTTTTAGGGGGGTTTTAAAGGCGGAGGGGCTGAAGGAGGGCGGCTGGCGACCTCAGCCGCCCTCCTTGACTTTTTCTCTAGGAGTGATATAATCTAGAAAAGTCAGTTTCACGTCAGTAAACCTCAACACGGAAAGAAAAAATGAAACAGCTTCTGCTCTTTGTCAGTCTGCTGGCTCTTGCCAGCGTCAATAACCTCAAGGCCCAAAACAACGAAGACAAGCTTCAGGCCGAACTCGACCGTCTTTCGGCCGAGCAAAACGATTCAAGCGAAAACATGACGATCGCAACCGTCACAACGACCCGCGACTCTCACCGGCCGAAACCCGATGTCAGCCGTGGCCGTTACGGAACCCCTCAAGGGTATGCCCCGCTCAGCGTTTTCAAAGGACGTCATCCTTACACCGGACCTGAATGCCTGGAAGGGCTCGGATACAAATCGGCAGCCGAGCTCGGATGGACGGGGCGGCTGGTCTACAACCAGATGCTTCACAAGGCGGAAATTGTTCCGCTCAGCGCTTCGGCCATGATCTACTACGATACAGCCACCAAGCAGCCCATCTATATCGATGGATGCATGCGTAACGGCAAAGCGTACAAGAACATGATTGCCTTTGTGGAGGAACAACCCGCACCGCCACAACCGCGCCACGCCGAGATTCATCTGCGAAAGGCTCCGGTTGATTGTGTCATCGTTCGCGTCCATGACTGCTACGGCAATGTCCGGGAAGTGAAGATGACGCACGCGCAAGCGGAAGCTTATGTCGCGAGTCTGCAACAACCTTCTGGACGATTCGAATCGTACGCCACGAATTCGTTCCCGCCGCCAAGACCTTATGGTTACGGCGGGGGACCCGGCGGATATAATTCGCACGGTTCGGGCAATGTGTTCGGGGGGATCCTCAACGGTATCACCGTTGCCATCGGTAATCAGATCAACAGCGGCAATCACTATGCATCGGCGCCACATGCTCCAATGCAAAGACCGCCCGGTAGCCATCCACGCCGAGGTTAAATCTTTCAGGTTCGAATCCTGACAGTACGGCGAGTTCATTTTTGAACTCGCCGTTTTCTTTTATTTAGATAGATTAAGGGTCGTGCTAATATTTCAAGATGAAGATTGACAGTAGAAGTTTGGATGAAACTGGAGTGGTGGCGGAAAAGTTTTTAGATTATTTGAGGGATCTGAAGGGAGAGGAAGGCGCCCAAATCGCCGGTTTAATAGGCGATTTGGGTGCCGGCAAAACTACGTTCGTTCAGGCACTGGGTCGGCTCTTAGGAATCAGAGAATCTATGACTAGTCCGACTTTCGTGATTGAAAAAAATTATGAACTCGCGGGCGATCCAACATGGAATAAATTAATTCATATTGATGCTTACCGCCTCCAGAACGGCGAAGAATTAATGAAGTTGAATTTTGAGGAAATAGCAGCTGACCCCAAAAATCTGGTATTAATAGAATGGTCGAAGAACGTGGAAAGCGCCTTGCCCAAAAATTATCAAAAGATTTATTTTAAGTTTATTGACGAAAATACTCGAGAAATAAAGTATTAAATGCCAAAAGCTCCGAAAACGGAAAAAGTGAAAATGGAAAACCAGCGACTGGTTTTGTTGGATGCGCACGCCATCTTACATCGGGCCTATCACGCGCTGCCGGATTTTGCTTCCAGCAAAGGGGAAGCGACTGGCGGACTGTATGGAATTTCCACCATGCTCATTCGTATCATCCAGGATTTGAAACCGGATTATTTAATAGCGGCTTATGATTTGCCTGAACCGACCTATCGACACCAGGCTTATGAAGCTTACAAAGCCGGGCGTAAAAAAGCCGATCCGGAGCTGGTTTCCCAAATGACTCGTTCGCGAGATATTTTTGAAGCTTTTAATATTCCTATTTATGATAAGGCCGGTTTTGAAGCCGACGACGTCATCGGCACTATCGTTGAGGAAGTCAAAGATATTTCTGGAGTTTGCGTCGTCATTGCTTCGGGCGACATGGACACTTTGCAGCTAGTAAGAGGGAAAGATGTACAAGTTTTCACTCTACGCAAGGGACTGACGGATACAGTCATGTACGACCAGAAAAAAGTGGAAGAGCGCTTCGGCTTTCCGCCAGCACTTCTAGCAGACTACAAAGGATTACGCGGAGATCCGTCGGACAATATTATCGGAATTGCCGGCATTGGCGAAAAAACCGCCACCATTTTAATTCAGCAATTCGGCACCGTTGAAAATATTTATAAAGAACTGGAACAAGGCGATGAGAAATTTAAAAAAGCCGGTTTAACTGATCGCATTATCAAGCTTTTAAGGGAAGGAAAAGAGGAAGCCCTCTTTAGCAAGATGCTGGCCACGATTCGACGAGACGCTCCAATTGAATTTAAGTTGCCGTCAAAAACTTGGACAGAATCAGTCGATCTGGATAAAATCGAAACCCTTTTCCGCGATCTGGAATTCAGAACATTAAGTGCTCGATTAAAGGAGGTTTTAAGTGGGGGTCCGAAAGGTGGCCAAACAAAATCTCAATCAGCCACTTATGATCCAACAGATGCTCCTTCCTCTTCATCACCAACTCAATCAAGTCTCAATGAAGCTTTTGACGAACCGATCGATCGGGCCGAACTAAAAAGGGTGACTTTGGCTCTATGGGTTCTCGATTCCAATCTCACTAATCCGACTCTTGATGACGTTCTTCATTTCGCTAAGACCAAGTCCTTCGCCAAAGCCGCCGAAATTATTCTCGGCGAAATCCGCAAAAGAAAACTGGAAAAGGTTTATGAAGAAATTGAGTTGCCACTCATTCCGATTATTGAACGAATGGAGAAACGCGGGATAAAAATCAATCGCACTTATTTATATGACTTAAGCAAAAGCTATCATCAGGAGCTGGCCAAACTTGAGAAGAAAATTTGGAAGGAAGCCGGTGAAGAATTCAATATTAATTCGCCAAAGCAGCTCGGCACGGTTCTCTACGACAAGTTGGCTTTGAAAGCTAAAAATATTAAAAAGACTGCCGGCGGAGCCCGCTCCACTCGGGAATCAGAGCTTCTAAAAATGCAGGAGCTTCATCCGATCATCGGCTTGATATTAAAGCATCGCGAACTCCAGAAATTACTCTCCACCTATATTGATACTATTCCGGTTTTGGCTGACGAAGACGATCGCCTTCATTCAACTTTTTCTCAAACAGGCGCCGCTACTGGACGCATGTCTTCGAACAATCCTAATCTCCAGAATATCCCAATTAAATCCGAGCTTGGGCGCAACATTCGGAAAGCTTTTATTGCGGACAAAGGTTACAAATTAGTGGCCTTTGATTATTCTCAAATAGAATTGCGTATTGCCGCCATTCTTTCCGGTGATCCCAAATTAATCGAAATTTTTAAAACCAATCAGGATGTTCACACGGCCGTAGCAGCCCAAGTTTTTAACGTGCCCCTTGAGATGGTGAATGCCGAAATGCGTCGACAAGCCAAAGTTATCAACTTCGGGATTTTATATGGTATGGGAGTGAATGCTCTCAAGGCCAATCTAGGGGGCACCCGAGACGAGGCCCAGAAATTTTACAATGAATACTTTAGAAATTATTCCGGTCTAGCCTGGTATTTGGATAAGGTGAAGGCCGATGCGGCCCGGCTAGGATACACCGAGACTCTTTTTGGCCGCCGTCGTTATTTTGCCGGCATCAATTCCAAACTGCCTTACATCAAAGCAGAAGCCGAGCGGATGGCGATCAATGCGCCAATTCAGGGCACCCAAGCTGACCTTATTAAGATAGCAATGCGCCAGATTGACGAGCACATTAAAAGCTCCAAATGGGAAGAAAAAGTTTATTTACTGCTTCAGGTGCATGACGAATTAATTTACGAGATTAAAAATGAATTGGTTGACGAGCTTTCCAAAAAAATTAAGGAAATCATGGAAGGAATTATCTCACCAAAGGAAACTAAAGGAGTACCCATCGTTGCCCACGCCTCCGCGGGGAACAATTGGGGAGAGATGGAAAAGTAAGGAAAAAGGTGCTAAGGTCTGAGATAGATGAAAATCCATGTTCTTTTTATTGACCGCTCAGCTATTCGATATGACGCTTTACTTAGGAGTGCGGAAGAGGTACTCAATAAAATTGGGTTCGATTACCGATATATTTGGCTTCTCGACGACAATTCCATAAAAGGAGACATTGACCACGTTCTCTCTACGCACCAACCTTTTGCCGTGGTGATCATGCATGAAAATATGACAACCACTGGTTATGATGTAGCCAGCTTAATTCAAAGTCTCACACTTTTTTATCGGCAGCTGCCAAAGCCAACCATTTTCTTGGTTGGGGGTACCAAGTGGCGGATTCAAAGTGAGGAGCTGAAAAACAAATACGAAGGCAGATTTCAAACGATGGCAGAATATGACTTACCAAATCTGTTTTGCGAATTTTTGCAAAAACTGCCTGCAAATTAATACACAGCTCCTGAGGGAGCTTTTATTTTTTTAACCCTATGTTATAGTCGCTCCAGAATATGAATATGGATGACAACGTTCAAGTGGTGGTAGTGGCGGCCAACCCCGAGAATCATAAAAGGATTTTGTCGGCAGTAAAGCTTGGGCTAGGTCAAAAACCAACTCTTAAAGTAAGACCCCATTCTCATCCGGAGTCACTAGTCGATTTCATTCGTCCAATCGAAGGCGCCACCCCTTTTCCCAATTTGAAAGCGGTGGTAGTGGCAAACGATACGGACAGCCCTGAATACGGCTTACCTCATCTCCTCTACGATTTGAACAAAAGAGAGATTGATTTGAAACCGTCATTCATCTTCGTCGGATTTTCTCCGAGCAGACTAACTGCCTATCTTCAAATGCATGGGAGGGCGGCCGTCAGCGTTTCCGAGCGAACTCTTGAGGAGCATTTACCCGATATAATTAATCGTCGGGTAAATAGACAATAGCGCCGAAACTTTTGTTTCGGTTTTTATTTTAAGCGGTTTATAATAATCTTATGCTTTATTTGATTTACGGCTCTGATTTTGAAAAAGCTCGGGAAAGAGGAGATGAACTTCAGGAAAGTCTGGTGAAGAAAAAACCTAACGCTTCGATTTTTCGATTTAATGCGGAAAACTGGGATACGGCAAGTTTTGATGAATTAGTGAAATCAATTGGTTTATTTGAAAATCGAAACATCGTTGTTTTGGATCGAGTTTTTGAGAATGAGGAAGCCAAAGATTTTGTCTTAAAGAATTTGAAAGATTTGGAAGAATCCCCGCACATTTTTATTTTGCTGGAAGGGAAGTTAGACAAAGTCACTGCCACTAGAATAGAGAAAAAGGCTGAAAAAACGGAAGTTTTTTCAGCCGCCAAAGAATCCAAAAAGGAGAAATTTAGCGTCTTTAGTTTGACCTTTCCTTTTGAATATCGAGATAAACGCAAACTCTGGATTCTTTATCAGGAAGCCCGTAAGAACGCCGCACCAGAGGAAATCCACGGCATTCTCTGGTGGAAATTGAAGCAAATGATGCTTTCCGGAAAAGTCGGTCGCGCCTCCAAATATGGCGCGACCGAACTCGGAACCCTCGCGGCTAAAATGGTTTCAATTTACCACAATGCTCATCGCGGTCTCTTCGACTTTGATCTTGCTCTGGAAAAATTCATTCTGGAAATTTAAATAGACTTTTAGCCGAATTTTGATATATTTTTTCAATCTGTGCGGATTTATTCGCAACTAGATAATTTCCGCCCGTAGCTCAGCTGGTAGAGCAGCTCCCTTTTAAGGAGAAGGTCCTCGGTTCGATCCCGAGCGGGCGGACACGAGAGGAAAATCTAAACTGCTTTAGATTTTACGATATGTGTCCGAGCCGGAGCCATGTTTTTGCAACAGCAAAAACGGGCGAGGCGGGGTCGCGGAAATTTTGCTGCAGCAAAATTATCTGTGACGACATCATCCATAGTCGTGATGACCATTCTTTCCGCCCGGCCGGCGAGGAAATTATCCGTGACGACCTCTAAATTTCAAATAAAAAACCTACTCACATTTCTGCTTTCGGTTGGTTAAAAAAGAAAAAGCCGACAGATATATGATCACGTTGCGGCAATTTCAGCACTTCCTTATATATTTCCACCCAGGTTCCTTTTTGAATCCCTCCCTTTTGATACAAGAAAGCGATGTTGCCTTTGTGAAACTCAGCCCGCATTCTGGACTCAGATTCCGGTAGACCAATCTTAAATCTCCAACTTTTCCCCCACTCCTTCTCCGCTGTAGTCCGAGGAGAATTACTTTTGTAATCCATTCGGCCTCCGGCGAGAGGAAGCAGAAAAAGTAAGGATGCCCATGTCCTAAAATAAACTTCTTCTTGGGGAATTTTAGACACGTCTTGAGTCAAAAGAAGTGACTTTTGATCCAAGTGGGAGGTCTGAGGAAGAGAAAAGAACAATAACTCCGCCTCCACGGGATCGGGAATCCCTTGAGCAAAATCTTTAAAGTTCATATCTCCTCTAGTTCTACTTTAATTTACCGCTCTGTCAATCCATCACCTAAATAAAAAACCTACTCACATTTCTGCTTTCGGTTAAGGATCAAGGAACTGTTTACCGTATCGACTATTTGGATCAATATATCCAACTCCGAAAACATGCACTGGATTTGGGGTGCCGTACATAAATTCATTAAAACTTCGAACTGCCGACCGGAAGTCAAACTTGTGTTTAGGCACTTGTTTAGGCATTGTTCCAATCCCTCCGGCTTTTTGCCATCGGCGCCAGAATCTGGGATCGGCTCGTTTACTGATGTTCATAATTCAAAGAACGGGAGAACCAAAACGCTGAGTACTCTTTGCCGCTCTTTTCTTGGCCCCCGATATCTTTCGAAGAAAAACTTGAAGATCCTTACAACTTCTCGGAGGACAAGTCACTTCGGTACACTTGTCTCCGAAGATTTCCTGAAGCGTTTTAGCCAGTTTCGAACCAGAGATTTTAGAGGTGCTCATATCTAATTAAAGTATACCTAAAATCAATAAATCTTGTTATAATAAACCCACCATGATTTAACGACTACAATCTAATTGATTATTAGATTAAGCGTTAAATCCTATGCCTCAAATAGCAACTCTCTTTATAAGAGATTTAATCTTCTCCGGTCGTCACGGCAAAACCGGCAGAGAAACTCACGATAAGCAAAGATTCAAAATAAACATCAATTTGAATCTGGATGTTGAAGATGCCGTAAAGACGGACAACTTAACAGACACCTATGATTACAAACATGCCTGCCAGATTGCCCAATCGGTTATTGCGGAGGAGCAGCACATCTTGATTGAAAAAATAGCTGCCCGTATTTCCCAAAAGATCTGTCAGAGCCCGAAAATAATTTCGGCTGAAGTGACGCTGGAAAAATTGGACGCTAGAGATAATGGAATACCCGGCATTTCATTCCGTCTAAAAAGAAATCCGCAGGAAATGACGGAATATTTGCTGGATTTTGATTTAGAAAAAGTACTAGAAGAACTGGACAAAGTTGGTGGTGTCTCGATTCCGATTTTAAGCGAGAGCTATCGGAAAAATCTGCTGGCCGAAGCGGAGACTTATAAATACAATAAACAGCCGGAAATTGTCGGACCAGCTAAGGTGCACGAACAACTCTCGTCTACTTATGATTTTAAACCCGATAGTTTGTTCTTTCGGCTTAAAGCTGATTTCGAAGATCTTTTAAACCGAAAAATTAAAGAACTTATCACGTATCCTTTTGAGAGGGAACTAGATTTCAATGAAATGTCTTTGCAATTGTACGAGAAAGGTTCCATCGGAATCACCCCACACATGGATAGTAAGCGGGCCATCAATCTGATTTGCATCTTCATTCTGACCGGGCAGGCTAAACTGGCCATTTGCGACGATCGAGAAGGAAATAATCCGAGATTTCTGGAAACCACTCCGGGTAACCTAATCCTTCTGCGGGGACCTGGATTATTCAACTCCGATTCTCGGCCGTTTCATTTCGTCTCTGAGGTAACGGAGCGGCGGATAATTTTTGGGATGAGACAAAAATTATCCGCCTAACCCCTTGACTTCTCAAATCTACGGAGTAATTTCCGAGTTAGATGAAAACATTATTCTTTTACACAGCTTTGACCGTTCTAAGCATTGGAACGGGGACTATTCAGGCAACTGAGCCAACGAGCTTGGTAATAGCCGAACGTTTGTATCAAGCCAAACTCGAGAGGGCCCAAGCGATAAAGCAAAGAGTTATTAGCCAATTGAAGGTTGATTCCAATCTTGACCCACGTCACGCTCTGGCGCCCATATGTGCCGAAAAGGGTCTACCTAAGGAATATAATCCAAAGGACCCTAAGTGTTGGCGATACGTGAAAATAGCACTACTCGCCTCACAATTGGTGAATTCGTATCCCGATACGCAGTATGCCAAAGAGGGAATAAAGGTACTGACCGAAAAACACGGATTCAGCAAGCTTCCGGTTACTGATCCGGAGCATGCTCCAATTGGTTCAGTCTTGTTTTACTCTACGGGTCGGGCTATTAAGCAAGGACACGTGGAAATTAAAACAAAGGATGGTGCCATCAGTGACTTTAAGATAAGGCATGTTTTTCGGGGATTATTTGTGGAAAATCATGGCCGAAAGATTTTTGTTAAGGCAACCTTTTTAGGAGCATATGCAAAGCTCGCTTCCTCTTCAAGTGCTGGCAAAGTGGCGCGAACGGACAAAAACCAGACTCGACTTCATTAATTAATGATGTCGATTTTATTTAGATTAAAGTGGCAAATCGATTGCCCAAGCGCCGGCGCCGGAAAGAAGAAGGGAAAGAGAAATTAAAAGAAGGAGGAAAAGCACTTCTCTGGAATAATGCCGAAGAAAATAAGTTGATTGATAGAATATTAAACCGATAATAAGAAGAACGATCGAAATGAGAGAGACAATTTGAACGCCGAAGCCGGCGATAAAGCAGAGAGCTATGATAATTTCCGCTACCGCCAAAATTTTCCAGCCAATCGGAGCAGCTAAGACAGTGCCACTTTCAGAGATGGTCTGGAATCGGGAGATGGCTACTCGAAAAAAGAAATAACCAAGAGTTAAGCGTAAAATCACCGGGGCCAAAAGACTATAGGTGAGTAAATCGGGAAAAGGATTTAGAATATGGAACATGCCTAAAGTATATCTAATTTTAGACAACATCAGAAGCGTTCAGAACGTGGCTTCAATTTTTCGGACAGCGGAGGGCGCCGGGGTGGCCCGCATATTTCTTGCGGGCGTCACTCCGGCGCCGACTGATCGCTTCGGCCGGATGCGTCGTGATTTTGCCAAAGTGGCTCTTGGAGCGGAAAATTTAGTGGAGTGGGAACAAGTTCCGTCGGCCGAAGCGGCTATTCATAACTTGAAGGGCGCTGGAGTAGAGATTATCGCCCTTGAGCAATCAGCGGCCGCACTTCACTTCAAAGAAGTGCGGCCAACCAAATCCTTCGCCTTACTTCTCGGCGAAGAAACCCAAGGCCTTCCCGAATCCACCTTAAAACTCTGCGATATCATTTGTCAGATTCCTATGCGTGGCGAGAAAGAATCACTGAATGTTTCTGTAGCGGCGGGAATCGCTCTCTTCCAGCTTTTGAATATTTAGTCTATTTAAATAATTTTTGATGTACCGGACAGAAGTGAGCACTTCGGCCGCCAACCACCTTGCGAACAATCTTTCCTTTGCAGCCTTTTTTCGGACATGGTTTACCGGCCCGGCGATAGACATGATGTTCAGCCTGAAATTTACCGCGCTCACCCTTGATATTTCGATAATCGGAAGTGGAATCTCCACCAAAATCCAAACCTTTTTTCAAAACCCCTTTAATAGCCGGATAGAGGAGTTTTAAATTTTTTTCCGGAATTTTCGCTGGGTGACTTTCAGGGTGAATATGGGCTCGAAAGAGCGCTTCGTCTGAATAAATATTACCGATTCCGGCGATGAGTTCTTGATCCATCAGAACGTTTTTAATTCGCCCGTTAGGCCGGCGCATAATCTGCTTTTTAAAGACAGCGTAAGTAAACTCCTTGGGCAAGGGTTCCGGACCGAGATTGGCAAGGTGCGGCGACTCTTCTGGATTTTTACTCTCAATTAAAGTTACCTTGGCGAATTTTCTCATGTCCGATAAAACCAACTGTTTCTTACTAGAGAGAGAGAAGACTAGATGGAGATGGCGATTGTAGGGATCGGCAAGCGGCCCGTCTTTTTCGGCAGCTTGCCACGGATCTTTTTTAAGATTTTTGTTAAAAACATACTGACCGTACATGATGTGACCAGTCATCTTCATGTGAATCAACACGGTGAGATCGCCCGATAGGTGAATCAGAACGTTTTTGGCTCGGCGCGAAGCGCCGAGAATTTTCTTCCCCAGAATTTTTCTCCGGAAATTGGCGAAAAAAATTTTGTCTTTAATATTGTCTTTGCCGACATGCGAAACACTCCGATAATCCGTCCAGACATCTTTAATCGAAAGTCCTATAACATTTTTATTCAGACCGTTTACGGTCGTCTGAACTTCGGGTAACTCTGGCATAGTTATTGGCCGAGAATTTTGAGAGCCTCTTTTACTTTTTGACTAGTGCCTGTAATTTCTTTAGAGACTTTTTTAAGAGCTTCCCGTGCTTCGCGCTCTCGATATCCCAGCGATTTCAAAGCATCAAGCGCATCCGATATTTCACGGCTCTCGGTGCTGCCGCCCTCATCTGCACCGCCGGCTCCAATCTTATCTCGCAATTCCATGACGATTTTCTCAGCCGTACGCTTACCAATACCCGAAAGTTTCGTTAGGTAGGCATGATCGCCGCTTTGGATGGCTGAAGTTAAAGTGGCAATGCCCGCCACACTAAGCACCGACATAGCGGATTTCGGGCCAATACCCGGGACGTCGAGAAGCATTTCGAAGAATTTCAATGATTCTTGGTCGGCAAAACCATAAAGATCAAGGGCGTTTTCCCGGACTGCCAAGTAAGTCCAGAGGGAGAGGGGGCCGCCTTCGGCGGCCCCACCCACCACTTCTGGCGCGACGAAAACTTTATAACCAACTCCTCCCACGCTCAAAATGAGAAATCGTGGATCTTTATAAGAAACGGTACCTTCGAGACGGGCAATCATATTTATAGTATAGAGGAAGTTTGCCTACATTTATAGTATCTGCTAGTATCTAAAAACTAATAAATTAAATGCCGATTACCCGTTCAGCTAAAAAAGCCCTGCGCGTTTCCCACCGGAAACGAGTTTTTAATTTGCGCCGCAAGACAAGCCTAAACAACGCCGTTAAGGAAATTAAAAAGTTAGTCGGCCAAAAAAATATCAAGGAAGCTCGCGCCGCCCTAAGCCGCGCCTACAAAGCCATTGATAAAGCTACCAAGAAAGGCGTTATCAAAAAGAACAACGCCTCAAGAAAGAAATCTCGCCTCTCAAAATTGATTAAAAAAATTTCTTAAAATAAAAGAGGCCGGAACGCGGAAGCGTTCCGGCCTTTGACTTTTACTTAAATCCACAGCGAGTGCAAAAACTCTGCCAGAAATGATCCCAGATTCCCCCTGCGAGCTGAAACCAGGGGACCATCAATTCAACAGCAGCGTAGATTTGGTTTTTGAAGATCCAAGCTACCACCGAGAGTATCACTCCGGTTAACCACATTCGAATCGGGAGCTCCGATTCGGGCCGAAACCCCGTAGCTCGAAGCATGAAGAGCGGAATGCTCATTAGGGCTGAAGCCTGCATGAAAAACAGACACGAAGGTCTCAAACCCTCAATCTTCCAGCAGCTTTCGATGGCCGGAATCATGGCGTTTGATGTAGGGGTGGAAAGAGAAGCTCCAACCGATCCGATAAAATGATGCCGAACCATCCAGCTGACGATAGCTTCCTGATGCCAGACGATCACCACAGATCCGATTCCCATCACCAAACAAAGAAGGAACATTAGGGGGGCAAAAGCCGCACCATATCTTACGGTCGCCTTCAATGAAGTAAGAGTTCCTCCTGATCGGTAGTCAAAAGCCATTACCACCGCGTAAATTCCCAGCATCAGAAGCAACGCCCAGTTTTTCTTAAGAATTACTTCCACAGACATGAAACTTGGAACCGTTCGACGCAACCCATAAGCCAAAAGGCAGAGGGAAGCAAAAATGATGAGAGCGTTATTCCACGTTAGATTAATTTCCGGAGGACGCGCTCCAATTACCGCAATAGTTTTCATAAGACCTTTCTTGTTAAAGTTCTAAGGTGAAATTAGCATTAAAGACCGAAAAGTCAATTCGCTTGCAAAAGGCGGCTTATGTGCTAAAAAAAGATTAGAACAAAAGAAAGGCAAAATGTCTGATATAAAATTAATTCGACACGAGAACATTCCCTGCTGGTATGAGCTTGGCTGGAAAGAGAAAGATCTCTCAATTACTCTTTCTCTTCATCGGGAGACCATAGAAGCTATCAAAAGCAAATTTACCAATTCGGCTCTAATTTCAAGGCTTCGGAAAGAATTGAAGCTTAAGAAATTTGAAGGAGATTTCAATGGAAATTTCGGTTTCGGCGGCTCTCTTATTCGGCGTGATGAAAGGCAAGATTTTGTTGATTTTGCTATCAAACTCCCCAAGATTCACATTGTTACGGATGAGATTTGTCCAAAATGTAAAGGCAAAAAAGAAAATGAGCATGGGATGGATTGCATTGACTGTGCTAAGACCGGCAAGAAGACCGATATCGTCTGGGACGAAGCAGATAACACCTCCGCCAGTCTAACAGTTCTCCTTAGCGAGTTACAATATCCCACTTGGCAGACTTCTTCTTCGAAGCCCCAGCTTCTAACAGTCTTTACCATCACTCGTCACGAAGCTCATGGAGGTTCCTTGGGTGGGGAGTACAGCTCTTCGCTTTGCTCTTGGCTCGGTTCTCGAGCTGGGTTGCATTTGCCTGAAGTGGAGAAGGCGATGTACAAAGCTTATGTGGAGATGATGACTGATGCTTATGTTGATGATTACCGTTTTCGGGCTACAGTAGAATCTGCCGATGGCTGGCTAAATATAAGCTGTCCGGGAGATGGCTGCGGTCTTCATCCGGCTGACGGCTGGCTTCGAAAAGGCCACGGCTATGAATGGGCTTGTCACAATGTTGACCATGCTGGTCAGCAGCTCACCTTAATAGCCGGTCTGGCTGCTCTCCATGATCAAGCTCGACGAAGCATTTTTTGAGTCAAGTTAGGTTTGGTTTTATAACCAGACCTTTTTATTTGGACAGTTAAATCTATTTAGAGTAAATTATGAAGACTCCTCGTCGTTCAATGGATAGGACATGAGATTGCGGATCTCAAAATCTAGGTTCGATTCCTAGCGAGGGGAAGCGAAGCTTTGTCTTTGAGGAATTGAACTGAAAATGATTTGGTAACTTCTTATTTTTTCATTTAATGAAAATAAAAAACCTGCTGGCAGAAAGTGCCAACAGGTGTTTTGGGAATTAGACTACCAGAACCGCTGAAGGGTGAACTGATGTCAGCTGGAATCCGGTATCCATAGCGCGTATGTAGACCCAGCTTTCTTTTCCATCCCAATTTACATACGGAACATGTCTTCGTCCTCGTCGGTCGCGAAGAATAGTGCCATGGAAGAAGATGTATCCTTGCGGAATTTTACCAAAACATCTTCGGTACGACTGCCTTTTCCACTGAGGAGGAAGAAGCTCAGTGTGTTGTAAAAAAGCGAACAATGTCTGAGCGTCAAGATTGACATAGTTAGCTTTTTTCAGCCGGGCTAACCTTTCTTCGCCAGTGATTGTGATTTCCCCGGCTTTCAGAGTTGTCACGAGCCTCACTTTATTGAGGTCGATTTCGGTGAGCGCAAGAGACCTTTCATCTTGCTCATCGATGCTCCAACCATCACCCGACCAGTTTGGATTATCGGGATTAAGTGGCTCGAACCGATCGATTGGTATGATTTTCGGTTCCTCAAAGTCGATCTTTGCACCGTTTCGAAGAAAGCGGGTGAATTGATTTCCGGCTCCTCGAGGGTTGTCAATGATGTCTTGAGCAACTTTACTGTCGACTTGTTTCCAGTCCGTGTTGTTCGCAAGTATCGAAACAAGATTATGAGACTGAGCGATTGATATCGTCTTACTCATACTTTTCCTTTCCGTTGTCGTTCTCTTCAGCTGATCATTTCCTCACAGAATGTGAAGCTATGACTGACCGTTATTAAAGAACATTGGATATACAATGATATAAAATAATAAAAAGTCAACAGCTGTTGGATCCAAGGAATTAAGCCACACTACAATGTATTTCCCCTAAAAAGATTAAAATCCCAAATACTCCATCAGCTTCTGTGAGAGGGGTTCATAGTGTTCCTCTTCCGGAAGATAATTTAAAATAAAATTGCGGATGTCATCGGGATGAATCTCTTCAATCGGAATGACAATTAAAGGCATGGTGATTTTCTGTGATTTGATTAGAAGTTTTGGTCGAGGGTGAACGTTTCGGTGCTCTTCCACCCAAAATGATTCCAAAGTGGCATAAGGATAGAGCTTGCGATCAATTCTCACGCCCTTTTCATTTAATTCAAATTGGACCAGTTCCGGCTCACGCACGGCATAAATGGCCAGAGAGCCGGCCCCAATTAGAACTAGAATGGCAAAAAGAATGTCGCCGTAGATAACGGACGTGACCGCAATACAGAGAGCAATAATGCCGACAGCCCAAAACCAATCAACTGATTTCGGTTCATGATGATACTCAAGGGCCTGCCAAGTTAAGGGACTCAATGGATCCATTAAGCTTAATTTTAGCGCGAATTGGGCTTACTTGCACCTAGTACTTGAAATTTCGATTTGGAGTTATAATTAAATCATTATGATGTCACCATTTATGTTTAGCCACAGCCCTTTTCCGGTTCTGGCTCCTATATTATTCGTTCTTCTAATAATCTGGAGTCTGATTTGGAAAGGTATGGCTCTGTGGAAGTCAGCTCGCCGCGGCGAGAAAGTTTGGTTTGTAGCGTTATTAATCGTTAATACAGCCGGTATTCTGGATATTCTTTACTTGTACGTTTTCTCAAACGACAAAGTAAAAAGTGGGCCGGTCGGAAATCCGAATAGTAATCCGCAGGTTTAGTTAAAAGCATTTCATAAAGAAAGAGGCGGGCGCTTCGCGCCCGCCTCTTTCTTTTGAAAACACCCAAAAATTCAGTATAGTGTAACTGTTTTTCCACGGAGAGGTGGCAGAGTGGTTGAACGCACCAGTCTTGAAAACTGGAGTGCCCTAACGGGTACCGTGGGTTCGAATCCCACCCTCTCCGCAACGACTTGCAAAGAGTGACCTGCATCATTCTGCAGCAAGGCCGTCTGACTCAGAGAGGGATTCGAACGGCGGAGCGGATACCGAGCGAGTACGCGAGACAAACGAACGTAGGCTTTTTCGTTAATAAATTTCGTTCTCAAGGAAATTAACTTGCTTGACAAAAAATCTAAGTCAGAGAGAATCATTTTTAGACAGGAGGTAAGCCTCTTGAAAATCACAAAAACAACCAAAAGAAAGGATTAGGGTATGCCCTCAATCAATACTGAAGTATTAGAAAAGTTAGTTCGACCAAATCAACCCACTAGAGAAGAATGGGTTGAGCTCATCGAAGCGCGTCGCAAACTCATTAAGTCCCATCTCGACAAATTTACCTTACCCACTCTGGGTAAGTTGGAATGCATGAAATCAGAAAGCGGATTCTGCCACGAGATTAGTTTTGATGGGCCCACCACGGTTGGAAATGAAAATTTCTCGCTCGAGACGCAAGGAATTTTCCATCTTCAGCCATTGCAGGCGGTAAAAACGGTACCAAATAGTGGTTATCGTTCCTATCCAAGTGGACCAAGCGTTCCTAATGGTAGCAAAGTGGTATGGGGACTAACTCGCTCTGGTTTATGGGTGCTCGCGACCATACATTTCATTGGTTTACCAGGATATAAAGAGCGCGGTCGGGAAAAAGCAGAAATCATTGAAATCCAGCAGGCTAATCTGCCAACAATCATCGGAGCAACTGAGGAAGAACCGCAGCAAATATGGGAAAAGTTGGGAGAAGCTATTAAGAGGTGGGCTAGGCGTCGGGAAGAGCTTTATAATCAGGCGCTCAATCTCGCCCGAGTGGTAGAGATCGAAGAGCTATCGGTCTCATTGATACCTAAGGAAATCTAACATTAGAAACAGCGTCGTCACAAGGCGACGCTTTTTATTTCTGATACGCGTCCATGAGACGGCTCATGCCGATGCCGGCGCCGAAGCGCGGGAAGAAGTCGAGCGATAGGAATTCATTTAGTTCTTTTTGGACTCGCTCTTGGCCGAAAAGTTCGTAGAGCTTGGCGGCGTATCTTCCACCACTGATGGTTTCAAATTGCTCTCGCATTTCTTCTTTATCAGTGCTGCGCTCGGCACTACCGATAGTTTCGTTGCCGTAGAGGATGACGTCGATTTTGTGGGCGTACTCTCCATTCTTTTTCATGTTCCAAAAAGGGGAAGTGGAGATGGGAAAATTTTCCAGAAAGACCACCGGTCCGAAATCTTCCATCATTTTATTTTCTTCTTTATAGGTCAGTTCTTTGCCATAATATTCTTTCATTTCATCATAGGTTTTGTGGATGAAATTTTCGGAAGAGCCGAAGCCCAGATGCTCAAGGGCTTCGGCTTCCAGGTTCTTCAGATCTTCTATGGTGCCTTTGGCTTCGAACTCAAACATCGGGAAGATTATTTTGTGGCGGCCCGGTATCGGATTTTTTTCGGCGCGATAACTTGTGCCGACACAAAAAACGCCCGGGAGCTCCGGGCGTTTCAATAATTCGTATTCTAGCCACATCTGCCCGGTCTGGGGAAGCGGCCACAGCTTGCCGGCATAATTGTAGGTAGCTACCGTGCTCGGGTCTTCGCAGGCCGCCAAAATGCTCAAGCGGTCCTGTGTATTTACTTCCACAAAACCCCGGTTTTTAAAGAACGACCGAAGCTTGGTAAGAACTTCGTCATATAACTCTACATTTTCTACTCCTTTGTAATTGTTGATCATGGTTAATTGTTGGTTAAGGGAGCGGCGGCCTTCGGCCGCCACTCTTTTTAATAATTCAAACAAAAAAATAACCCCTTCCGGGGTTTCGAGAAACATCTTCTTCTTGAATCGGCGAATCAATCGACCGCTATTTTCGAGACTCATTAAAGTCTAATTATACAGGAAAAGGAGCAATCTATACAAGGTGGCTTTTGACTAAATCTAATTGACTTTTCAGATTCTTTTAATAGATTAAAGACAGAATGGACGCTTCTCGAATGGTGGAATTTGTAAACGGAGCTGCTTTAGCTCGTCAACAACCTACTCTTCCTCACGACTATATTGTCGAGGCATTAGAGAGGATTGATAAAGGGAAAGAAAAGGCCAAAAAATACCCGACCGGGTCTCCATCTTTAAAGGACACCTATGATGTAGCAGCACGATTACAATCGGCAGCTAAATAAGTTGTCGATTTTTATTTATACTTAAAGATATGTCTAAACTTCTGGGAATTGACTACGGACAGAAGAACGTGGGACTGGCCATTTCTAATGATGATCAGACGATGGCTTTTCCGAAAGGGGTGATAACTAATAACAAACTCCTTTTGGAGAGGATTAAGGCATTGTGTCACGCCGAAGGCGTGGCAGCTGTGGTGATGGGGGAGTCGCGTAATTTTGCCGGTGAGGAAAATAAAATTATGGCGGATATTAAAATGTTTAAGGGAGTTCTGGAGAAAGAATTAAATTTGCCAGTTTATTTGGAGCCGGAATTTATGACAAGCCAAGAGGCGTCGCGCCTGCAAGGCGCGACGCCTCTATTAGATTCTTCGGCCGCCGCTCTTATTTTAAAAAGTTTTTTGGCTAGACGTGCGCGCTAATTAAGCACTTTCACTTTCTTCCAGAAGGTTAAGGTCTTTTAAGCGCTCAAGTGCCGCTCCAAGTTTAATGTTTTCTTCCGGAGTCCTGTCTTCCAATCTGGTGAGTTTCATCCTTTGATAGTAATCCCACATCTCCCTGTCTTCAGGCGCCAGCACTTTAATCTCGGGCGATTCTTCGGTTGGCTGTTCGAATCTTTCCATCATTCCATTATAATAGAACAATTATGATTTCTTATGAAGAGTTCAAAAAGGTGGAAATCAGGGTCGGCCGGATCCTCACGGCCGACCGCATTCCTGACACTGATAAGCTTCTTAAGCTATCAGTGGATTTTGGCGAGGCTCCGCCTCGCCAAATCGTCTCCGGCATCGCCGAATATTATCCCGACCCCGCCGCTCTTATTGGTACTAAATGCCTTTTCGTTACCAATCTTGAGCCTCGCACTATTCGAGGCCACGAAAGCAACGGCATGCTCTTTGCCATGGGAGGTAAAGAAGGCATGCCATTTTCTTTAATCGTGCCGCAAAATCCCAACATTCCTACCGGAACGGCCGGAAATTAATTTCTCCAAGCGAAGTTTAGTTAAGCGGTGATATAATATTTAGTAATGGCCAAAAAGTTTTTTGAATATTTTCCTCCTCCAGTCTTTCTCCAGATGCCATACGCCGGGCTGCACCTTAGCCCGCACACTCTTAGGTTGATTGAATTTAAAAAGGGCAAGAAAACTTTGGAAGTTGGCTCATTCAGCCAAAAGCAGCTGGATTATTTCAATGCCGAAGCACCGCTTGCAGAAAACAAGCAACTGGTAGAAATTTTGCGCCAGTTAAAAAAGGAAAATAAACTGAAATTTGTGAAAACGGCTCTACCGGATGAAAAATCCTATGTATTTACGACCGAAATTCCGAACACCACGGATAAGGAAATTCGAACCTTTATTGAATTTCATCTCGAGGAAAATGTACCTCTTTCTTTAGAAGAAGCCATCTTTGATTATCATTTGCTCGAACCCAAACTATCGGAAGGGGCACCGGAAAGTGAGTCAAAAAGGGAAGCCATCGTTTCAGTTTTACCTCGTGAGACAATTAACCAATACGTGGAGTTACTGAAAAAAGCCGATCTGATGCCGCTATCGTTTTCCATCGAAGCCCAAGCTATTGCCCGAGCGGTGATTAAAAACGGCGATGCAGGCACTTATTTAGTTATCAATATTGATGATACAAAAACAGGATTCTCGGTGGTTAGTAACGAGCGGGTGCAATTTAATTCCAGTCTGGCAGTAGGAAGCGACAACTTTACGCAAGCCATCGCCAAGCAATTCAAAGTTGATGTATCGGAGGCGGAGAAAATAAAAAAGCAAAAAGGCTTTATTAAGACTGAAGAAAATACCGACGTCTTTTTTGCTTTAGTTAACGTTGCTTCGGTTTTGAAGGACGAGATTGAGAGAATTTTCAGCTATTGGCATACTCATACGGAAAGAGGCCAAGTTCTGGAACGCCAGAAAATCCAAAAAGTTTATCTTCTCGGTCGAGAAGCTTCAATAATCGGTTTTAAGGAATATTTAGCTGAAACTGTTCGGATGGAAGTTGAAATTGCCAATGTCTGGAGTAATGCTTTTAGTTTTGATCAGTATATTCCGCCAGTTGAAGCGGCGGATGCTCTAAATTTTGGAGCAGCCATCGGCTTGGCTTTACCCACAAAGCCCATATCTTAATAAAATGTTTCATTTATTACCGGAAGAAGAAAAGAAATTATTGAAACGCGAATATTTTTATCGATTACTTTTCGTTATTTTGTGTTTTATTTTCGCCATCGAAGTAATAGCTAGCGCTTTCCTTTTGCCCTCATATTTACTCTCGTATCGGAAAGTAGCGGACCTCAACGACCAAAGTGCGGGCATTAAAACCGATATTGCGACTAAGACTGATCCAAATTTGGCCAAGTTCTTAACTTCCTTAAAGGGAAACCTCAGTGCTCTAAAAATTGATAATAAAACCGGTAATTCATCCTTTTACATTAAGGAAATAACTGACAAGAAAACGAGCGGAATCACGGTCAACCAATTTTTTGTAAACTACGGCGCCGAAGGGTCAACCATTCTTATTAAAGGAAACGCCAATAAGCGTGATGATTTAACCCAGTTTTATCACAGTTTGCAGACCATTAAAGATTTCACCAAAGTGGAATTGCCAATATCCGCCTTCGCCGCTGATCGGGATATTGATTTCACCATGACCCTGACACTAAAATCATGAAAAAATCTGTCAAAATTTCCAATACTTTAGAATTGGTTTTAGGAGCGACACTTCTAGTTCTTTTAATGGCCGCCGCTTACTACTATTTCTTCAATAACTTGAAAAAATACGTGCAGCAAAGTTCGGCTTTGGCCAATGACGTAGCCTCTCTTCAGGCAGAAGATCAAAATCTAGACTCGCTCCGTTCCACTTTTTCCAATGCTTCTGGAGACGAAAGCAAAATTAATTCCTATTTTGTCCAAAGTGATGGAGCCGTAGATTTTATCAATACCATTGAACGACTGGCTGCCTTCGCTCATCTTGATGGCAAGACTGAATCAGTTAGTACAATGGAAATGAATCCCTCTTCAGCCAATTATGAATTGCTCCACCTGACTTTTCATAGCAGCGGTAGCTGGCAAAACACTTTTTATTTTTTGGCCATGCTAGAGACTTTGCCGTTTAACATTCGGATTAATCAAGTCAATCTCCATTCAACCGGGGATACAACCACGGCTGCCGTTCCTACCAGCAATATTGATTTAAGTGCTTCAAGTTCTAGCTCAACGCCGAAAACGGTGCTAAGGCGCGCCAGTGTTTGGGAGGCGGAGTATGATTTTAATGTGGTGAAAATAAAATAATATGAAGCAAGATCTAGGAGCCATTTTTAAAAAATTATTGAAGTTTCGCGGATCAGGCGGAAAGCGCGGTCCGCGTATCGGAGCCGATCCCTATGGAGACTGGCAGAAGACGATCATCATCTTTGTTGTTTTGAGCATTTTAATCTTGATCTGGAGCGGCTATCTTTTCTGGCAAATCAATCGAGGCAACATCTTTGAAGCGTCGCCGGCTCAAACCGCCGGCGCCGACCAATCCACCATTAGTAAACTGAAGCAGACCATCAGCACTTACGACGCTCGGGAAAAACATTTTGAAGACCTGCGACAAGCCTCACCAAGCGCTGCGGACCCGGCACTCTAGCTTGCTATAAGTTAAAGCGCGCGCTATTTTATGAACACGCCCCCGTAGTTCAATGGATAGAACTGCGGACTTCTAAGCCGTCAATCGAGGTTCGATTCCTCGCGGGGGCGCACACAAGGTTGATTTAAAAAGTCTTTGATATTAAAGTGAAAGCATACTTGGGCGATTAGCTCAGTTGGTAGAGCAATTCGTTTACACCGAAAAGGTCGGGGGTTCGAGTCCCTCATCGCCCACAAAATTTAAAATTATCTGGATTTTCCAGTAATTTTAAATTTCGGCGCCATGTTGGTAAACTTAAGTAATTCTGTGGCAACGAGCTTCTAAATTCAAATATATGGCAATGAGAAATGTTTACCCTCATCGCCCACTACTTTTTAATTTCTAGTGGATGAAGTTTAAGGAGATTAGCGTAATAAACTAAATTGCGGGCAAGATTTTTAGCCATATGATCAGTTGCTTTATTTTTCAGCCTTTTGGCTCGATCTTCCGCCGGCGGCTGACCGACTTCACCCACCCAGTAAGCGCAGCATTCAGGCGGCAAAGTGAAATTCATGAAGGTTAGAACTTCCATAATGCTGCCAAGAGTGGCTTGAGCGCCGTCTTCGCTGCCGGTGATAGTAATTCCGGCCACCTTATTTAAAAGAGCGCTGCGGCCGGAAGCAATATAGTCTTCATCAAGAGCGTCCATTCTTTCGATAATTCTCTGCATCAAACTCGAGCGACTGCCCCACCAAATGGGAGTGGCAAAGATTACTACATCAGCCTCTTTTAATTTTTTGACGATATCGGGCCAATCATCATTCTCGCCCTCTTTATACTTAAGGCCAACCGGAATATTTTTGTCAGCCAGACGAATAATTTCACTTTTGATTTTTGACCCGTGCTGGCTCATATATTTCAGCACCAGCTCAGAAAGCTCCTCCGTATTGGAGGTCTCTTCCTTTGTATGTTTGAGCGAGGCGTTCAGAACCAGGACGTTTAATTCTTCAGAGGCCGGCATATCGCAAGGGTGATAGGGCTTGGTTTTGTACATGAATTTAGTATAACATTTAGGTATGGAACAACCTCCAAATAACTCCGAAGTAAGAGAGACGCTTGATTTAGCGCGCCGATTAGAGAGTTCAGAAGATGAAGAATATATTCGCGAAAATCTACCAATTTTTTTAGAGAAACTAGAAGAGACATTAGATATCAAATTAACAGATGATATGAATAGTCTCTATAGCATAATGGAACAGGAAAATTGTTTAGCGCGGATTGAAAGCATTAGCAGAGTGGTTACAGCTCTGGAGACAGGACAATCATTTGAAGTGGGGATGGATAAGGGCGATTCACACTATGCCAACGCTGTTGTTCCTGAACCAGAAGGAATTCAGTTGGCCTTTAGCGAAGGACAAGCGCCGGGTCCAGTGAGGCTAATGGTGGGTTTTGGGAAGACGCTTGTAGGTTTTAAAACTGATCATCTGGAAGTATTGTCTGTAGATTTTACCGAGGATACCACTGATTTGCGAGATGCTATGAAAAGACAATATTTATGCAGACATGTAGATGGTAGACTAGAAAAAAACGATATCCGAGCAGTAGTAATGCGAATTCCTAGACATTTTGTTAAGGAGGATCTAATTACTGAAAAGGAAAATAAATCAAAAAGCCAGTTTATTTTTCGTGGCTTCGCTATGCCTTAATGGAAATTCCCCTTATTTATGAAGATAAAAATCTGATAATTCTCAACAAACCATCAGGTTTGGTAGTTCATTCTGACGGGAAAACCAAAGAAGGTTCGGTGGCGGAATGGCTTTTGGAAAAATACCCGGAAATAAAGGAAGTAGGGGAGCCATGGAGAACTCCAATCGGCGAAATAATTTATCGACCGGGGATTGTTCATCGGCTTGATCGGGAAACTTCGGGCGTTTTAATAGTAGCTCGAAATCAGGAGACATTTTTTTATTTAAAAAATTTATTTCAGACTCGGGCTGTCTCTAAAATTTACAATGCCTTTGTTTACGGTCTAATGAAAGAAAAAGATGGAACGATCGACCGACCGATTGCTCGCAGTCGAAAGGATTTCCGATTGTGGTCGGCCCAGCGATGGGCAAGGGGACAGGCGCGCGAGGCGATAACTAATTACCAAGTCTTGAAAGAAAAAGATGTGAAAGGTGGGGTCAGTTTTTTGGAGGTCCGGCCCGAAACGGGCCGGACCCATCAAATCCGCGTTCACCTGAAGGCTATCAATCATCCGGTAGTCTGTGACAAGCTCTATGCCCCGAAAAGAGAGTCGCTTTTAGGTTTTGAACGGCTAGCCCTGCACGCCCGTTCAATTGAATTTAAGACTGAAACCGGAGAGGTTATTAAAGCAGAAGCGCCTTTTCCACCCGATTTTGAACGAGCGCTTGATTTAATGACTTAAATCGTGATAGATTAGCTTCCTAATTATGGCTACGGCGACTAAAAAACCCATCACTTTGTCTACTTTAAATACTGCTGACCGACAGAGGATTGACTTTCGGGCGGGAGACACCGTTCGAGTTTCCCAGAAAATTCAGGAAAAGGGCAAGACTCGCTTGCAGGTTTTTGAAGGTCTGGTTTTAGCACGCAAACATGGCAACGAAAACGGCGCCACTTTTACCGTACGAAGAGTCGCTGGAGGCTATGGAGTGGAGAAAATCTTTCCTCTTTATTCACCTTTGATTGATAAGATTGAAGTGGTTAATCGAGCCAAGGTGCGGCGGGCAAAACTTTATTACGTTCGGGAAAAAGCGGCCAAGGAAATTAGCCGCCAGATGAGACGGTCCCGATTAGATCAAAGTAGCCGACAAGAAGTGGTAGAAACTCCAACCGTGGAAGCACCAACTGAAGAGAAAGAAGTAGCTGAAAATACTGAAAACCAAGAGACAAAATCTTAAAAATAGAAAAAGCGCCCGGCCAAAGGCCGGGCGCTTTCAGTTGAAAAAGGGGCAAACTTTGCCATAATGCTCGCATGCACGGGTGGCGAAACTGGTAGACGTACTACCTTGAGGTGGTAGCGCCCGCAAGGGCATGGAGGTTCGAGTCCTCTCCCGTGCACAATTTGCTATAATTTCCCCATGACTCCTCAACGCCTCCATTTTTTAGTTGGTGTTCTAGTTTTAGTAATAATTGCGGCCCTCTTTTATTTTCTAATGCCGGCTAAAACGATCGCTCCGGAAAATACCGGCACCGCTTCAAGTACTGCCGCCACTTCGTCTATTACTTACACCACCAAGACTATTACTGAAAGTAACAGTCAAAAGTTCTATTCTCTGAAAGCCAGTTACCCCGTCTTTGCGTTCAGTGACAGCATTCTAGCCGACAAGATTAATCGAAGTGTTCGAGAAATCGTTAATCAAGAATTAGTTTCTTATCGCGCCGATTTTGACACTAGCGCCGGCCCGGGAAGCTCTGCAGGAGAATATGGTACCAGCACTTTGCAAATTGATTTTAATGTTTTAAACAATCATCGTTTAAATAAAATCTTGCCGCTGCGCTTCAACGAGGAGTTTTACAGCGCCGGCGCCGCTCACCCTGGTTCAAATGTCTTGACCCTAAATTACAATTTAGTCACCGCTGATGTATTGAGCTTAGCTAATCTTTTTAAACCGGGCGCTCAATATCTAGAAGCCATTTCAGAATATTCCATTAAAACCCTGAAAAAAAATCTCGGGACTGATGCGGAGCCAGCCGCCATTGAAGAGGGCGCCGCCCCAAAGCAGGAAAACTTCAATGCCTTTTTAGTAACTGATAACGGACTAGAAATTATCTTCACGGAATATCAGGTGGCGGCTTACGCCGCCGGAGAGCAGGAAGTCACCATTCCTTGGAGCGAACTGAAAGATATTTTGAATCCGAATTTGAATCTGTTATAACAGAGAGCGAAGCGCCTTCGGCGCTTCGCTCATACATGGCGGCTATAGTTTAATGGTAAAACCTCGGTCTGTGGATCCGAAGTCGAGAGTTCGATTCTCTCTAGCCGCCCCAGCATAAAATCCGAAATGGATTCGGGTTTTATGCTGGGGCGATAATAGTGAGAATCGAAAGCCGGAGCGAAGGAGCGATGTCGCTTTGTGACCGCTCCAAGTGAGGCGGGGTCGCGCAAAAAATGAGAAGCATTTTTATGTGTGACCGATTCTCTCTAGCCGCCCAACTTTATTTAATATGGATTTATATATATTGGTAGATTCTTCTACTAAACCTACTTCCAAACACGACAAAAGAGGAGAATCAATAGCTGCTTGGGCAGCTTGGTGGAGTAATGATAGTAGGGGAAAACCAGTGGCCGCTGGGGTGCATTACTTAAGACATTCTGGGCCTAATAAATGTTTCTATTTAGGAATTATTAGAGCGTTAGAGCATTGTTTGCCAATGTGTTGGTCCAATAAGGTTATAATAATGGGAGATTGTGAACCAGTGTTAAAACAGCTTAATAAGATTTGGCAAGTAAGTTCTATGGCTTTGGAATACAAACAAGTAATGGGTTTAATTAAAAAATATAAAGAGAAAGGAAATGAGATAGTGTTCTCATACTTAAGTGAGAATAATTCAGAATATAAAAATATAGATCAATTAGCCAAAAGAAGTCATAAACATTTTCTTACAATTTTAAAAAGATGAAAAACTACAAATACCTAACCTGGATTACGATTCTCTATGTTACTTTTCAGCTAGTCTCCGATATTACGGCAGGGAAAATTGTTGAGATAGGGATTTTTACTGTTTCTGCAACCGCTCTTTATTTTCCAATTACATATATTTTTGCAGATGTTCTAACAGAGGTGTATGGATATGCCAGAGCCAGAAATGTCGTTTGGAAAGTTCTGTTCGCCTCTGTCATCGCAGGACTTATTTATCAAATTGTTGTTTGGCTTCCTCCGGCCGCTGGTTTTGATGCTAATGCAGCATATGCAAGAGTGTTGGGTTCAGTTCCAAGAATTCTATTGGGTGGTTGGATTGCCGTTTGGGTTGGCGGCATTCTGAATGACTATGTGTTGGCCACGATGAAGATCTGGACTAAAGGAAAATATCTCTGGGCCAGAACAATTGGCTCAACCATTGTTGGAGAAGGAGCCAATACTTTTCTTTTTTATACAATTGCCCTCTATGCTGTTATTCCAAACAACTTATTATGGAGTTCGGTCTTATCTGCTTGGTTTCTGAAAACTCTTGTAGAGGTGATATTAACTCCATTAACTTATCTTGTGGTAGGGAAGCTAAAGAAAGCTGAGAATGAGGATTACTATGATACGAACACCGACTTCAATCCGCTCATTATCAAAGCTTAGACGTTAACTGATGGATATAGCTAAGTTTTTCCCTTATACTTTCCACATACTCCCGATCTTCAAATAGCAGAATAAGGTTCGGGAAGCCGCCCCACATTTTCTATTTGAATTGATATACTCTTAAATATGAAAGAAATTGAAGTCAAGGCATATCTTAAAAATCCCGACGAAGTTATAAAAAGTCTGGTAAAATTAGGATGTGTTTTGTCAGAACCTATTCGTCAAGTTGATTCGGTCTACACTAAGATTATTGGGAATGTGGAAGAGTACTTGAAAAATGATCACTTTGTCCGAATTAGAGAGAAAAGTGATGGGAGATTTATTTTTACTGTAAAGAAACCTCTATCCTTGGCGGTCTTGACCAAAGCCGAACATGAAACTGAAATAAAAAATGCCAAGGAAATGGAGCAAGCATTGTTTTTAATGGGATATCAACTTTCTAACCGCGTCATTAAAAATCGCCGCACCACACATTTTGAGGAGTTTGAGATATGCATTGATAATGTAGATAAGCTTGGTTCATTCATTGAGATTGAAAGGAAAACTAATGATGATGAGGAACTGGTTAGAAAAGATCTAAATAAATTTATGATTTCAATTGGAGTTGCACCAGAAGATGAAGTTCATAAGGGCTATGACATTATGGCTGTTGAAAAATTATTTATATAAGCTAACTTTTCTCCTATACTCTCCACATACTCCTGATCCTCAAAGAGAAGAATGTGATTCGGGAAGGCGCCACTTTGAAAATAAACTAGAGTTTGTTAGGGTGAGGGGCAGATGAAAAAGACGGAAGAAACTCCTGCACAAACCATCAGACGTCTGGAGGAGGAGAAAAGCGCTCTCAAGCGTCAAACAGATTCTCTTTTTCCCCATATTACACGCCTCGCTGTTCTAGCGGCTGACCCACCTCCGAGAATGTCTGACAAGGAAAGGCAAGAAGAGGTGATGAGATTGATTGAGGAAATGGAACAAAAATATCAACTGGCTTCGTATACTGGCTCATTTATTCGCAGACTATGGAAATATTTTTGGTGGCGGAGAGAATGGCTAAGGGAAATCCGTAAGCACGCCCAAAGAGCAGCTCAGCAATGAGCCGCTTTTTATTTAAGGTTTTAGAGCTATAATTGAGGCGACAGGTTTAATCACTAATTTCGTCTCTATAATTATGAAAAATCTAATCAAATTTGGGCTTATTTTGAGCCTTGCCGTAGTGGCAGTTTTACCAATCGCAAGTTTTGGTCAGTCAGCCAACACCGTTAGTACGGTCTCGTCCTGCGTTAACCTAACCTATAACATGGGTCCAGGATCCACTGATTTTAATACCGGCGGACAAGTTACCGTTCTACAGAATTTTCTAGTTTCAGCCGGTTACGGTTCCTTTAGTGGTCGCGCCTCTTACGGACCGCTGACTTTTGCCGCCGTGCAGAATTTCCAGAGAGCTAATGGCATTTCTCCTGTAGGATTTGTGGGTCCATTTACCCGAGCTAAAATCCAATCATTAACTTGCGGCAATGTTTCTAGCGGCGTCTCTATTTCTTCTATTACTCCATCAAGCGGCCCAATTGGTACTCAAGTTACCTTGACTGGATCAGGCTTTCTTGCTGGCAGCATGGGTTGCGGTGGTTATACTTGCCCTCTTAATTCTTCCTCCGTATTTCCTTCCTGCGCAATACTAATGAACAGCGCCAATACTGGAAATTGTTTCAGTGGTTATGGAATCACTACAATTTATTTGGATAACCTACCAGCTCTCCAAGTGAGTGCTGTAAGCAACACTTCTCTAACCTTTACTATTCCTGACGGGTTACAACTTTCTCCGGGCATTCACGTTCTACCAGGGCCATTAATGGTTAAGGTAGTTAACTCAAACGGTACGAGCAATACAATGACGTTTAATGTCACTTCCGGAACTAACTCAGGATCTCCTTCAATCACCTCTATCAACCCTTCAGCAGGTTCGGTCGGAACTCAAGTGCAAATTTATGGAAATTTTTCTTCAACAGGAAACACTATTAAGTTCGGAAATTATTCGGTAGGTAATCCAACTTATTCGGAAATTGCCGTACCTTGCATGCAAGGCTCCTCCTGTCCCAATCAAAAAATTCTAACTTTTACCGTTCCACAATGGGCAGGTTACTACTGTGCTCCGGGCATGGCTTGTCCGGCTATCGCTGTTCAGATTACTCCCGGCACATATGCGGTTTCAGTGGTGAATGCTAATGGCACAAGTAATGCCGTTAACTTCTTAGTCACTTCCGCTTCTTCAACTACCGGCGCTGCGCCAGTCATTAACGGATTAAGTGGCCCAACCACTCTAACCATTGGTCAGACAGGTACTTGGACAGTTAATGCTCGTGATCCTCAAAACGGAACGCTGACATATTCCGTTGATTGGGGAGATACTAGCGCTCAATGCACGAGTTACGCCTCTTGCGGGGCTTCTCAAAACAGCGCCGCCGCCCAGGCCGCCGGTCAGCAATCTTCAAGCTTCACTCATTCATACAACGTCTCCGGCACTTACAACGTTAGCTTTACCGTTAGAAATTCTTCCGGTCAAACCGCCAAAACCTCTACCACAGTCTATGTCAGCAGCTATTCTGGGGGAGGCAATCATGTTCAGCCCTATGTTAGCTACATCTCACCATCCGCTGGTCCAAATGGCACTCAAGTTACTTTGTACGGTTCCGGCTTTGACAATTACGGCAACAAAATTAACTTCGGTAATTACGAAGTCTATAGCTTGAATAATATTAACTCGTATGACGCGGCCACTTTAACCTTCAACATCCCTTACAGTGATGATTATTCCTGTCAGCACACCTCTCCTTCTTGTTCAATCTCAAATCACGTCATTCCGGCTGGAAATTACAATGTCTCAGTAACAAATAGTGGTGGTACAAGTAATTCAGTAGTCTATAGTAAGACTAATTAAGATAGGTGTGCATAAGTAAATAGTTTCCCAGACCAGGAAGCGTACAATTATAGGTAGATCACCTCTACCTATGAAAAGAATTCTAATCGCGGTTGCGGGGATAGTACTTTTCAGTTCGCCTGCTCACGCTTATCTCAAGAGCCCATATCCAAAAAAAGATACTTCGCCGAGCAATAATTGGACCTGGATGGGTCACGGCTGGGTAGGCGTCGACCGCTCACGTAAGTGAGCGGTCGTTTTTAGCTCTCGTTTAATTTCCATTTAACTTTTATTTAAGGCTCTTTTGCTAAGCTCGGCCAATGAAAATAGTTCTTTTGGCCTTTTGTTTCGGTTGCATTTTTCTCTATCTCTTGGTCTTTTTTGGACTGCTTCTTCTAGCCATTAGGAAATTTCTCTTAGGAAAGTAGAGAGGGCCGCAGTTTTGCTGAAATTTCAAAACTGCGGCTATTTATTTTTCCAATCTTGAGTACAATAACAACATGAGTAATTCCAATCTCCAAAAAGCCACTTTCGGCGCCGGCTGCTTCTGGCAGGTGGAAGAAATCTTTCGCAATATTAAGGGGGTAAAAGAAACGGCCGCCGGCTACGCCGGCGGCCAGCTCCAAAATCCCACCTACGAGCAGGTATGCACTGATAAAACCGGTCATGCCGAAGTGGTAGAAATCCTATACGATCCCAAAGAAGTGGACTACGAAGAACTTCTAAAAATCTTTTTTGAAAATCACAATCCGACCACTTTAAATCGTCAAGGTCCGGATGTCGGCACTCAATACCGTTCCGCTATTTTCTATCATACGCCGGAGCAGAAAGAGATCGCCGAAAAATACAAAAATGAACTGGAAAAATCCGGCAAATTCAAAGACCCTATCGTCACTGAAATAGCTCCTGCCACTACTTTTTATCGCGCTGAAGAATACCACCAAAAATATTTAGCCAAACGCGGACTAAAGGTTTGTGACATTTAACTTAATCTAGTTTTCTTTCTCCGACGGTAGATTAAAAAGAAGACCCAGATTAAAACGACTGCTATTAAAAACTCGCCAAAATAAGGGTAAATATAAATCCAGACTCTGCCAAAAAGATATCCCCCCAAAACATAGAGAAGAACGTCAGAAGTCTCGCCCAGCACTTCATAAAACAAAAATTTTCTATATTCAATCTTGCGTAGGCCCGAAAGGAGATTTACGGCCGGCCCGATTTCGGTAATAAAGCGGCTGATGAAAATTGACTTGCGAACATGATTTTTAAAATCCTGCTGAAGATCTTGAAACCATTTCTTTCTGAAAATCCAGCCTAATCCAATCTGATATAAAAAACGCCGACCATAGAGCCTCCCCAGAAAATAGCCGAGATTATCGCCTAAGATGTTGCCCAAAAGGCCAATTCCTATCACCACATAAATATTCATGTACTGATGTGCGGCCAATCCGCCCGAAATGATCAAACTCCACGTAGAAGGCAGCGGAAAAATAAAAGCGGCCACGAAAACAATAAAAAAAAGAGCAAAATATTTATAAGCTAACAAAAACGGCAGGAAATAGAGGCTCAGAAAGTTCATGAATATATTAACGTTAACACAAGTTGGCCGAGTTATAATAGTAAGATGAGAGATAAGAAACAAGTTTATTTCGTCCGTCACGGCGAGACTCCTTTAAATGCCAAAAATTTTCGCCAAGGACGGCAGGGACCCTTAAGCGCTCTTGGCCGAGAGCAGGCGGCTTTTGTCGGCGAGCGTTTTACGAAAATTCCTGTTGATATAATCTTTTCCAGTCCGTACGAACGAGCAGAGGAAACTGCCAGAATCATTGCTTCAAAAATTGACAAAAAAGTGGAGGTTATTGAGATTTTAAGTGAACGTCGAAATCCTCACGAAATTATCGGGCGCTCGTCCGAGGATCCAGAAGTGGCCACCATCCTTGATCGTATTGATCGAAGCTTTCATACAAATGACCTGCGCTATTCTGACGAGGAAAATTTCAGCGATTTGAAGGATCGGACCAACAAATTATTGCGCTTTTTAGAGGCGCGACCGGAAAAGCAGATTCTTTGCATCACTCATCATATATTCTTGCGATGTGTAGCTGGCTACATTGAGAAAGGGGAGAAGTTTACCGCTAACGATTTTGCTAAGTTTACTTTCCTTAACCCACTAAATAATGCTGGCATCACTCTCTGCACCTACGAGCCGGAATTCAGAGGTTTTTTTCGCAAGCGTCAGCTTGATCCGCACGAAAATCTTGGTTGGAAGCTGGTAATTTGGAATGATTATGGCCGGATTGATCCGAAAACCGAACCCGACTCTCTCAATCCATCTGAAAAGAAGTGATAAAATGAAAAAATGCTCGGGCATCATCTTCACCATCTTAATCTTTTTGAAATTCTAGTACCTTTTTTTAGTCATTGGGGGTATTTAATCATTTTCAGCAGTGTTTTTCTGGAGAGCTTACCGCTTATTGGTTATATTTCCCCTGGTGGAATTTCCCTTATTTTAGGCGGTTTTTTGGCGAAAATTTTGGTTTTAAACTTCTGGGTTGCCGCTATCATCGCTTTTGTCGGGGCCTTAGTCGGTGATTTAGTAGCCTATGGACTGGGGCACGCTTATGGGCATCGTTTTTTGAGACAGTTTGGTCACTACTTTTTTCTGAAAGAGGCTCATCTGGCGCAAACGGAAAGACTATTACAAACACATACTGGAAAGGCCATAATTTTTGGCAGATTCAGCTACATTACTCGCTCCATTACCCCCTTTCTTGGCGGCGTTTCCAACATTTCTTTTAGAAAATTCTTAATTTACGATTTAGTCGCTATCTTAATCTGGGACTTATCCCATCTCTTGATTGGTTTTGTTGTCGGTCAGGGTTATGCTATCGCCGCTCGCTACATTAATTACATTATGCTGATAGCCATAGTCTTGGCGGTAATAATTTTTTACACTTATCGGTTGATAAATCGTCATCATCACGCTTTTCGCAAATATCATGTCTACACCCTCATCATCAATATTTTTTCCATTTACATTTTTGCTGAAACACTCGATAGTGTTCTGGAGCGTGGCTGGTTTTATCATGCTGACAGACTAGTTAATCATCTTGTTGCTACCATTTGGAACCCCATAGCGGCTGAGACGATGCTTTTTATTACCAATCTTCTAACTCCGTTAAATGTTTTCCTATTTTCCTGTTTATTTATCGGTTACCTCGTTCACAAGAGAGAATGGTATTACGCTTTATTGTCCTTCTTCGCTTTAAATCTGGGAGTCATTGGCGAATATTCTTTGAAAATTTTGATCGGCCGGCCACGACCAATTAGTACCATTCTCCAAGAGAATAGTTTCAGCTTTCCGAGCGGCCACGCCACCCTAATCGCTATTTTCAGCCTGCTGTTGTTCCATTGCTGGAGGCGCAATCTAAAATCAAATACAGAGAAAATTTATTTCCTAATTGTCTGTCTTTTGTTAATGTTGTTGGTGGGAGCAAGCCGTATTTACTTAAGCGTGCACTGGTTAAGCGATATTATTGGCGGTTACGCTCTGGGAGTCTTTTGTGTTACTTTTTGTATCCTGCTTCTAAGAGGAAGCTCCTATGTCTGGCCGATTCTGGTAAAAATGGCTGAGGCTCTTATCTACCCGGTTCAAGCTAAAAGGATAGAATCAAAAACGGAAAGTCTTAATTCTCCGAAACCGCAACAAAATGGCTAAAATACTAGATGGCAGAGTCGTTCGCGATAAATTTGCCGCCGACTTAAAAAGAAAAATCGCTAAATTAGACCAAAAACCAACTTTGGCTATTGTTCAGATTGGAAATCTGGCTCAATCAAGCGCTTACATTCGGCAGAAAAAACTTTTCGGAGAAAAAATAGGAGCAAAAGTTACTCATTTAAAATTTTCGGCCACAATTGCCCAATCAAAATTAATCAAGGTAATCGAGAAATTAAATAAGGATCGGCGAATAGACGGCATAATTATTCAATTGCCGATCCCGCGCCACCTTAACAAGAGTGAAATTATTGAAACCATTTTGCCGGAGAAAGATGTGGACGGCTTGCATTCAAAAAATGTTAAAAAACTCTGGACCGGAGAAGACGATGGATTAATCGGCGCTACACCGCGCGGCATTCTTAATTTAATTAAATATTATCGTATCCCCATTCGGGGAAAGAGAGCGGTGGTGGTCGGCCGCTCCGCTTTAGTCGGCCGACCGACCGCCGCCCTCTTATTAAAAGAAGGAGCCACTATCACTACCGCCCATCGGCAGACTAAAGATCTGGCTGCTCAAACTCGCCAAGCGGATCTTCTCGTGGTGGCGGCCGGCGTACCGAATTTAATCGGTTCTCGGCATGTCAAAAAGGGTCAAGTGATTGTCGACGTTGGTATTAACTTAATTGCCGGCCGCCCTTCATCTAAAAAGAATAAAAAAATCACCAAGCTTCAGGAAGAAATTAGCGCTCCGAAAATGGTAGGAGATGTGGATTTCAAAAATGTTTCTAAAATAGTAAAAGCTATCTCGCCGGTACCCGGCGGCGTCGGGCCAATGACGGTAGCGGCCCTTTTTCAAAATCTGGTAGAAACGAACATGCGTAAAATTGAAAAGGGTAATAAACGAATTAAAAGAAATCGTTAAAATGTTATACTGAATTATTAGCATCTAATTTAATTTTTATGAACGGAGATCAAAATTCCAATGATAGTCAAAATTATCAACGTTACGGCATGCGACGTCGCTTCTGGGGCGCTCTCATTTTTATTGTCATAATTGCTCTGATTGTTTTTGCTTTCCATCACGAAGGTCATTATAAAGGGGAAAATATCGCCAATTTGCCGACAATAGCCGTCAGCGGTCATGGGGAAGTCTTTGCCACTTCAACTGTCGCTACCTTTAGTTTTACCGCCAGTGATAGAGAGACAACCGTTACAGACGCCCAAAACAAAATGGCCGTCAAAGCCAATGCCGCCATTGATTTTCTAAAAAAGAACGGAGTAGATCAAAAAGATATTCAAACCATCGATTACAGCGTCAATCCAACTTATGCCGATCGATCCGCCATCATCTGTCCAACCGGTGCTTATAATTGCGGTGGAGGTACCCCGACCATTAACGGTTATGAGGTAAGTGAAACCATCACGGTGAAGCTTCGAGATCCATCCAAATCTGGAACAATTTTGCAGGGAGTTGGCAGTGCCGGCGTCTCAAATATCAGCGGTCTATCTCTTAGCATTGATAATCCAACCTCTCTTCAGGAAGCTGCCCGCAAACTGGCCATTGACGACGCTAAAGCTAAAGCTAAGCAGTTAGCCAAAGACCTTGACATAGATCTTGACAGAATTGTCAGTTTCCAAGAGAACGGCAATAATCCCGGACCGATTCCGTACGCTAAAGACATGGCCCTTAGTCAGGCCGCAGGCTCTGCTCCGGTCGCTCCCGAAATTCCAGTTGGCCAAAATAAAATTACTTCGGACGTAACGATTACGTACGAGATTCGATAGAGGGAAAAGGGAAGACCGGGTTTTGCCGTCGGCAAAACCCGGTCTTTTTATTTGACAATTAAAGAGCTCGGAGTATGATTAATTTATAACCCCGTGCGGGGTTTTTTAGTAAAAATAACGAGCCTTAGCGAGTATATTTAAGGCTACAAATCGTCATGGGATTAGGCAATTATCTAAAAGAAACACGAATTGAAATGAAGCATGTCAGCTGGCCAAGCCGCCGGCAGGCTATTAATTACACCCTGCTTGTCATCGTCATCTCGCTCGTAGTTGCCGCTTATTTAGGTTTGTTCGATTCTTTATTTTCTTATTTGATCCAGAAAGTTATTTTGAAATAACATGAGTAAACAGCAATTAGAAGGGGAGCGTAACTGGTACGCCATCCATACTTACGCCGGCTATGAAAATGCGGTGATGCGAAATCTCAAACAGCGCATTGAGTCGCTTGGTATGGAAGATAAAATTTTCAACGTTCTTGTTCCAACTGAAAAGAAAATCAAAATCAAAGGCGGCAAGCGGGTAGAGGAGGAAGAAAAAATTTATCCTGGCTACATTTTAGTAGATATGATTGTCACTGATGATTCTTGGTATGTGGTGCGAAACACTCCTCGAGTAACCGGCTTCGTCGGCTCTGGCGTTTATCCCGTACCTCTGGAAAAAAGTGAGGTGGAAGGACTTTTCAAGCGCATGAATGCTGACACTATTAAACACACTATTAACCTTGATCCGGGAGATGCCGTCATTATTGCTGATGGCCCATTTAAGGAACTGGAAGGTAAAGTTAGTGAAGTAGATGAGGAACGAGGCAAAGTAAAGGTGTTAGTTTCAATGTTCGGACGGGAAACACCTGTAGAGTTAGACTTCTTGCAAGTCAAGAAAATTTAAGATAACTTATCAGTCTATGGCTAAAAAAATCACCAAAATTCTAAAAATGCAGATTCCGGGCGGAGCAGCCGTACCAGGGCAGCAACTCGGCCCGACTCTCGGAGGCGCCGGCATTAATATCGGCGAATTCGTCAAGCGTTTTAATGAGGAAACTAAAGACCGGCGAGGAGAGGTTGTGCCAACCGTAGTGGAAGTTTACGAAGATCGGAGCTACAAGATGATTTATAAAACGGAACCGGCTACTAGTTTGATTTTAAAGGCAATCGGAGCGGAAAAAGGTTCAGGCACCAATTTAACCAAGAAGGCGGGCACCATCTCTAAAGCCAAAATTCGGGAAATTGCCGAGAAGAAGATGGTAGATCTTAACGCCAACAATATTGAAGCAGCTTCCAAGATTATCGAGGGAAGCGCGAGATCTATGGGCGTGGAGGTTAAGTAAAGTAACCTTGTAAAATCTTTCAGACTAAGCTATAAGGTATCCAGAAAGGATACCAATGGCATTAACAGCTGTTTCCGAGAAGATTAAATCTCGTTCAGAAATTTTTCGGCTCCTGAATAAGTATAAGGTCCCATGGCAAACCTGGGGACAGGGAGCGTCTCGCAGTCTGGAAGCGTTTTTCCAATATCATGAACGGGAGAAATTATATTTCCAAAACCACTGTGGTGATCAGCTAATCATTCATGTCCACGCGGCTGTGGTCATCGTTCTGCATCGTTATCGAGGTCGCTTGCTGGAAATCTACGAAGACCGGCAGGTTTGCGACAACGGTACTATTTTAAGACGTTCCAATTTCAATGGTATTGGCGAAACGATGTTAAGAGGAGAAGAAAAAATTAAATCAGCACAACGGGCTTTGCAACAGGAACTTGGTTTTCACGATCCTTCAAAGTATCAATTATCTGATTGCCTTCAAGTGGAACGTCGGATACCCGTTGAATCGGAAAAATGGCCCGGTATTTGGGCAGTTTATAATCGGCATATATTCCAGTGTGTGATACCGAGGGAGCTCTTCAAAAAGGACGGTCATATCGAAAGAGAGGATGGACGAACCATTTATTTTCTCTGGCGAGAGGCTGATAACCAATACAGACTCGATTTCTGACATCCCACAAGGATGTCTTTTATTTATCGGTCAGGTCTTTACTTTTTGGCCATTTTAGCTAAAGTTTCAGTCAGAAATGAATCAGTCCACTTTTCTCCGTCAAAACAGGGTTTCCTCCTATCGTCCAAAACCTACCATAGTCATCTGTCACGGCTGGAACGTTCTTTTACCTGATGATCTGACCTACTTAAGGCAGGTTCTGAGGGAAGAGGAGTATAAATTAGAATATTTAGATTTGACCTCTCTTCATCAGGTGCCAGATACACAAGAAAGAGAAAATCACGTACAGCACGTAGCGCAGCTGACTAGAACAGCCACTCTTTCCGTTTTTTTCATCTCTGACAAGTGCAGAGAAAGTCTAATGCAAATTTCCTTCGCTCTGGGTCATTCTCTGCATAATTACGGGTCCCAACTCTTAGCCATCGTTTTTAAAGAGGAGCTTTTTGAAGCTCTGAAGGGTTGGTATCATCGACGGCAATGGCCTCGATTTACCGTCATTCAATGTCCAGATGTTCACAGAGCAATTGAAGAGATCAGGAAAATAGTAACCAAATCTCAAGCGTTTAGGTGAGGTCTCAAACCTCACTTTTTATTTAAATAAAATAAGTGAGACTCATGTCTCACTTTTAACCACGCTATATTCTAGGAACAAAGTACCACTTTCAGTTTTTTCCAGATTTTCTAGACGCAACTTGGCTTCGATAGGCTCTTTGAAAAGGGAAAGGCCTTGTCCGAAGACTACGGGTTCAACCGTCAGATAAATTTTATCCACCACGCTGGCTTTCATAAACATGGTGTAGATCTGGCTGCCGCCACAGATTGCCACTTCGGTTTTGCCTTGCTTTTCCAGTTTCTCCAAAAGGAGACGCGGCTCATCGTTCATGACCTCCACTCCTTCTATTTGAAGGGGCTCTCGAGAATAAACAATATTTAATCTGTCTTTTAAAGGTTTCTGGAAAGTCTTAAAAGTGGTATGACCAACCACCACCACACCGGCTCGCTTAGTTAGCTCAACAAAGTGTTTCTTGTCCTCCTTGCTAGTCCAGTTAAGGGAGCTTGAGGGATGGGCCGGATCCAAAGCGATGAAACCGTCAGCGCTTTGAGCGGCAATAATGAAACATTTAATCATCTTCGAATTATAAAACGCTTGCCCATTTCTTGAAAGTTGTTCAATTAGGGAGGATTGTTATACTTTATTCACTATGTCGAAAAGTTATGAAATCGAGATCAAAAGCCTGCTTGGTAGTAAAGAAAATGCCGACACGCTTCGCCAGAAAATTGTGGCTAAGGGCGGTAAACTAAAATCAGAAATTCACGACAAACAGTTAAATCACTACTTCACCTACACTGACCTTTCAAAATTTCACAGCGATATTCTTTCGTATCTACCCAATGATAAAAAAGAAATTTTTTCTGAAATCATTACCCGCGGTAAAAATTTCTCCATCCGCACCCGCGAATCAAATGGAAAAGTGTTATTGGTAATCAAGGCTTCGCTTGACGATCATACTAGCGACAATGGCGTCTCTCGAATGGAGTTTGAATCAGAAACGAATATGAGTTTGGAGGACTTAGACAAGGTCTTGCTAGCTGCCGGTCTCCAATATCAAGCTAAATGGTCGCGCGAGAGGGAAGAGTATCAATTGGAAGATACGAATATAACTATCGACAAAAATGCCGGTTATGGTTATTTGGCCGAATTTGAGAAGGTAATTGAAAATGAGGAAGAGGCCGCTGCCGCCAAATCTAACCTTCTGGTCTTAATGGCCGATTTTGGAGTAGGGGAATTATCCCAAGAGCGAATTGAGCGAATGTTTGCTTTTTACAATAGCCACTGGCCAGAATATTACGGAACTGATAAAGTTTTTACTATTAAATAATTTTTTCGTATGTCTTCCGAGAATATTTCTATAAATCGAGGCATCTTCAGTTCTGGATCAAATTTCCGTGAACGGTATATATCTGACTACAAACGCCTAGCTCAATTAGTTGAACACTGCCGAGGTTTAGGGCTGAAAATTGTTTTGACTCAAGGTACCTATGACATGGTTCATATCGGTCACGCCCGATATTTTGAGACTGCCAAAAAACACGGGGATATTTTAATAGTAGGCGTGGATAGTGATGAAAAAGTTCGCAATAGAAAAGGGCCTGAGCGCCCGGTCGTTCCGGAAGAAGAAAGACTTGAAATGGTGGCGCACCTTCGTCCAGTAGATGTGGTGGTTTTAAAACCTCTTAAAGCGCCAAAATGGCAATTAATTAAAATGATTAGGCCGGACACTCTGATTGCGACTAAGACAACTTACAACAGGGCGCAGATAAAAAAATTAAAAAAGTGGTGCAAAGAAGTGGTGATATTAGACCCGATGGCCACCACTTCAACTAGTGCCAAAATCAGAAAATTACAAATCAGTACGGCCAAGAGCTTGGGCATGGCACTAACACCAAAAATAATGGACACTATTGAAGAAGTCTTAAATAATCTTAAAAATCAGGATTAATGAAAACTGTTATCATTGCTTATATACCCGTTCTCCACGAAGGCTATAGGAAGCTTTTCGCAAGTCATCCTGAAGCAAAAGAAATTTTTATTTTAGGGAAGGATCTAATTGCTGATTTCCCTCATTTAGCTAAAGATATCCGACAGCTCAATCCCGATGAAGTCAAGAAAGCCTTAGAAAGCTGGAGTTTGTTTGACCAAGTGCAAATATTAGACGAACCAGCTTTGGAAAAGCTTAAGGATGAAAAGATTCGAATTATTTTGCCCAATGAAGAAGTAATGAAATCTCTGGCCGATAAGTATTTGTCTAAAAAGGAAATAATTTACAGCCCACTCTTTTTAAGATGGGATAAACATAAGACAGTTCAGGAAACTGAATTAAGGCCGGACAGAATATCAACTGCAGAATTTGATAGAGAGATTATGAAGCTGGCCGAGCAAGAAGCAGAAAAGAGTACAGATATTTGGCGTCGAGTTGGATCCATTCTTGTTAAGGATAAAAAAATTTTACACCAGACCCATAATGAGGCGGTGCGAGGGGAACACTCTCCGATGTACGAGGGGGACCCGCGGAATAATTTTCATAAGGGCGTTCACCTTGAGCTATCTATTTTTATTCATTCTGAAGCCAAGATAATCGCCGATTTGGCACGAGAAGGAACTTCTACGGAGGGAACTGATATATACGTTACTACTTTCCCATGTCCTCCTTGCGCTAAAGTGGTGGCCTGCGCGGGAATCAAACGAGTCTTTTATCGAAGCGGATACGGCGTTCTCGACAGCGAGATGATTTTTAAAGATAAAGGTATTGAGATTATCCGAGTTGACTAAATAAAAAGGATCGCTATTGCATGCGATCCCTAACTAAACTCTGCTCGGCTAGCGAAAGATTTTCGAATGAAGTTCCTTGCCGCATTTTTTCGAAGACTCTCAGTATCTGGTTTTTCGCCAGAATTTCCTCCGGCTCCTTGGCCAAGGTTATTTGAACTCGACCACTTCCGTCAGGCACTTGAATGTTGAAGTGAAGATGACGAATGCTACCGGCGTTGAATCTTGGATTACCGAACCGGATAGCTAATGCCCCGCCGGGGAATTTGTATTTTTCCTGGACCCAAGAAAAAGCCTTACCCAATCTTCTCCAATCGTCATCGTTTAAAGCCGCGAGATCATTAGTGTGCAGTCGGTAAGCTGCCACTATATGAAAGGCGTGGTGCTTTTGCGGAAACGGATTTAACCACATTCTCCACGACCTGTTTTCATAAATCACGGTGTTTTTGGTCGGGTCAATCTGACAGAACATGCACCGCTTGGCCAGAATTCCTTCAACCATCGATATGTATTGGGGGAATGTCCGTACATTGAGCAAACTGCCAATCTCTTCCTCCTGAAGACCCGGTACCGTTATTAAATTTTTAGGTTCTATTTTGTCCTCCTTTTTACTAAGGCCTTTTTAACACATTGAAGTCTAAAGTCAATTTATTTCTTTCTTCCCTTAGGATCACCAATCTTAAATTTAATCGCTATCTTTTCCGGATTTTCTAAATCAGGTTCTATAAGATGGGCATGTATGTGACGAACACTGCTGCCATAATTACCAAATTTAGAATTTGAACCAAATCGAATGGCAACCGCTCCACCCGGAATATTTTCCTGACGCACCAATTCTTGAAAAAGCTTAATTAACTCAGAACCTGCTTCTGAATCGATATCAATAATACTTTCTTGGTGAGTTTTATAAATAGCGATGTAATGATGTTTGGTATAAATGTATGGCCATTGATTTTCAGTTAACAGCCAATATTTACCTTCCTTAAGTATCGGATTTTTATGATATTTTACTAAATTTTCTCTACAGAAAGGACAAACTCCATCTGCAATAATTTGCTCCAACACCTTTTTTTGGTCTTCGCGGCGAGCGTTTGATAACTCAACGAAATTTTGATCCTCTCCAGTCATTTTAGATTGCGACAGGAATTTTTTTGATTCCCGGATGAGGATTATAATCTGATAGAGAGAAATCTTCATACCGAAAGGCAAAAAGATCTTTCTTTTCAGCGTTTAGGGTCATGGTCGGTAATGGTCGAGGTTCTCTCTCCAGCATAGTTTTTACAGCTTCGACTTGATCAACATAAATATGGGCATCGGAAATAGTATGGATATATTCATAAGGAATAGTATTGGTAACGTGAGCCAGCATCATTAATAAGGCTCCATATTGGATCATGTTTGACGGTACTCCCACTGGAACATCTCCCGATCGCTGGAACATGTGCAAAGTTAATTTATTGTTGATTACTTTTAGATGAACCCAACCATGGCAGGGCGCTACCACTACTTTTTGTTGTTTGCCTTTGCCGCGGCCTATATATTGTGGAATCCACGGACTGACAAAATGAGTACGAAGGTGAGGTTCTTCAATTATTTGTTCAACAATATGTTTAAATTGATTGAATGTAGGACCCTCAATGGTGGGGAAGTCATGAAAGGCGGCGCCATAAGAACCTGGCCCTAGATCTCCTGGTGCCAATCCGCGTTTGGCGCATTTTTCCGGCGTCCCCCAAGCTTTCCACCAATAACAACCAAAACTCTCAAGCTGCTCCAGTGTCCGAGCGCCATTTATAAATGCACAAATTTCCCCGATAGCTTGCTGCCAGACTGTTACCGGCAGAAACTCCGAAGTTTTCGGATTCATGTTTCGTTCAGTGATCATTGGGAACCCGTTTTCCATTTTAAAACGCATCGAGCCGGGAGCCATTAAAGTGATAGCATCGATGCCTTGTTGACTCGTCATTTTTTCTCCTTCTTCGAGGATTTTTCGAAGAAGAATTTGGTATTGATTATCAGCCGTCCGCTGATCGTATGGCTTCATATCCTCAGTCTATCTTATCGCCTTTCAAAAAGTCAAAATCTTTACAAAACTAACCTCACCCGTATAATCTCTGGGCGTATTTTATTTATGATAAGATGTTTTTATGATTTAGCTTCCTAAAAAACCGTTTCCCTTTATTCCACTTTAATTTCAATGAATCATGAAAGATAAACAAATTGCTAAATTAATTAAAGAAGAAATTTCGCGCCAGAAAAAAGTTATTAATCTTATTGCTTCCGAGAATATTGTGTCGGCGGATGTACTCACGGCTCTCGGATCGGAGCTGACTAATAAATATGCTGAAGGTTATCCGGCTAAACGTTACTATGGGGGTAACGAGGTGACTGACCAAATAGAAGACTTGGCAAAAGCTCGGGCTCTGAAATTATTCAAATTAAATCCAAAGAAATGGCACGTGAATGTCCAACCTCTCTCCGGTTCTCCCGCCAATGTGGCCGTTTATCTAGCCCTGGTGCCGCCAGGAGGCAAAATTATGGGTATGAGTCTGACGGCGGGTGGGCACCTCACGCACGGACACAAAGTTTCCATTACCGGCAGTTTCTGGCAGCAGGTGCCATTCGGAGTAAATGAAAAAACTGAAACTCTGGATTTCAAAGCTCTCCAAAAAATTGCTGAACTGGAAAGGCCGGACATTATTGTGGCCGGTTTTACCGCTTATCCTCGCATTGTTGATTTTAAAAAATTTAGAAAAATTGCCGATAAAGTTGGGGCCATTTTAATGGTGGACATGTCTCACTTTGCCGGACTGGTGGCCGGTCGCGCTTATCCTTCGCCCTTTGATTACGCCGATGTTGTTACCACTACGGTTCATAAAACCCTGCGCGGCCCGCGAGCGGCCATGATCTTTGTGCGAAAAGACGAGAGGGGATTTGACAAAAAGATTGACAAAGCCATCTTCCCCGGTATGCAAGGCGGTCCGCACCTCAATCAGATTGCCGCCGTGGCGGTGGCTCTTGGAGAAGCTGATACTAAGGAATTTAGAAACTACGCCAAGCAAGTGATTAAGAACACAGCTGCCATGGCGGGTGAATTGGCCAAACTCGGCTGGCGGATTATTTCCGGAGGTACTGACAGCCATCTGATTTTGATGGACACTTGGATGGGGGGCACAGGACTTTCCGGCAAGGAAGCCAGTGATCGACTAGAGAAAGCTGGCATTATCGTCAACAAAAATACAATTCCGGGTGAATCGCGCAGCGCCGTTGATCCATCGGGTATACGCTTGGGTACGGCCGCGGAAACTACTCGCGGCAAGAAGGAAGAAGATATGCGCAAGATTGCCCGAAAGATTGACTCAATCTTGCGCCAGAAATAATCCTCTAGGCAAAAATTTTTCTTGTGCTATCTTAAAAATGAATGAAGCTCTTTAAACGCGAACCTCGTAAAAGAGGTTATCACTTTGCTTTCGCCGGAGTGTCACGATTTAACAAAGAAACAGCCTATCGTCTCTTGCAATCAAGGTTTCGAGGGGTTCTGAATTTTTATGGACGACCACGCGCCGGCATTGGAGAAAGAACCAAACCTCAACTTTTTAGCGTCTTATTTCCACCGCTGGGATTTTCCTCCAATCAATTACTTGAGATCTGCTTAAGTTATTGTCTGGTTCAAGCGGAAAAAGTTAGGCAAATTATTGCTCAAGGAAAGTCAGTTATTAGCTGGCATGCCTACGTGGAAGCGACTAAAGCTCACTATCAATCGGAGATAAACCAAGAAGATTTTTCTGAAAGGATCAATCTTCTTTACCAGCGGTATGGTAATGCTCTTCTACCCGATCAGCTTTTTTATCCTCGGATTAGCGAAGAGGACGGTCTACAAGAAGCGCAGGGGTACCTGCGAAGCTTGCTTATGGGACCGTATGACAATGATCGGATTCTTGAAAACTCGAAAGTGATTAAGAATTATGAAGAGCAGATTTTAGCTGAGCCAGAACGTTGGAAAATACTTGATGGCTGTCAGCACCCTTCTTACATTGCAGATGAAATTACTCGGCATCTCATTGATAAGTATAATATCCGGCCGTCAATCAAATGATTGGCGGATTTTATTTTGATTTAGCATATAATAAACTCATGAGTGTGCCGAAATTAAAAGAACTCATAGAGGTGGCTTTAAAGGAACTGAATTTAGAAGTTCCGGAATTTGTTTTGGAGCATCCAACCAACCTTGATCATGGAGATTATTCTTCCAATGTGGCTTTAGTGCTGGGAAAGAAGTTAAAGAAGGAGCCGCTTTCGCTGGCGGTGGAGATTACCCAAAAATTAAATGAGAAAAAAGATATTGATGTTGAAAGGGTCGAAGTGGCGGGAGCGGGTTTTATTAATTTTTATTTGTCAGGCAAGTTTTTTAGAGAGAGGGTAGCCGAAATTTTGGCCGCGGCAAAAAGCGGCCAAAATTTCGGCCAGAATCAAACTCTTAAAGATCGGCTGATTTTAGTTGAGTACACCGACCCGAATCCCTTTAAACAATTTCATATCGGTCACTTGATGAGTAATGCCGTCGGAGAATCCCTCTCGCGAATCATTTCTTTCGCCTCGGCGAATATTAAAAGAGTTTGTTATCAAGGGGATGCGGGGCGCCATGTCGCGCTGGCTATTTGGGGCATTCGATTTATGAAAGAGCCGTTTCCTGCGGAAACGGCCGCCCTCTCTTCCCGCATCAAATACCTTGGCCAAGCCTATGCTCTCGGTGCCAGTCATGCTAAAGACTCTCCGGAAAATGAAAAGGAGATCAATTCAATCAACCAGAAAATCTATGATCGCTCTGATGAAGAGATTAACCAGTTTTATGATCAAGGTCGCGAGTGGAGTCTAGAGTATTTTGAAGAAATCTATAAAAAGCTCGGTACGCAATTTGATCAATATTTTTTTGAGAGCGTAGCGGCGCCACGCGGCAAAGAGATAGTGACGAAATTTCTAAAGAAAGGCGTCTTTGAAGAAAGTGAAGGGGCTGTGGTCCTGAAGGAAGAAAAATCCGGACTTCACACCCGCGTCTTTATTAACAGTCAGGGCCTGCCAACCTATGAAGCCAAAGAGCTTGCTTTGGCTGAAATGAAGCACGAAGTTTTCCCGTACGATCTTTCTATCGTAGTGACTGCCAATGAAGTCAATGATTATTTTAAAGTTCTGCTAAAAGCCTTAGAATTCACCAATCCAAAATTAGCCGAAAAGACCAAACATATTTCTCACGGTCTGCTAAAATTGCCGACCGGCAAGATGTCATCCCGCACCGGCGAAGTCATCGCTGCCGAAGCGCTTTTGTCTGAGATTGAAAACCGAGCCAAAGAAAAGATGAAAGATCGCGGCTTTAATGAAGAGGAACAAACTAAATTGGCTTCCATTATTGCCGTCGGCGCCATTAAATACTCAATTCTTAAACAAAAGATTGGCAAGGATATCATTTTTGATATTGAAAATTCTCTATCATTTGAAGGGGATTCGGGACCGTATCTTCAGTACACTCACACCCGCGCTGAATCAGTTTTGCGAAAGGCCAAGGAAGAGGGAATGATGGCGGAGGCGACTACTGAAACGCCTCCGCCATCCACCTCTCTCGAACGTTACCTCTATCGCTTCCCAGAAATTGTCCAACGTGCTTTGGATGAAATGGAACCCCATCACCTCGCCACTTACTTAATTGAATTAGCTGGAGAATTTAATAATTTCTACGCCCACTCAAAAATCATTGATAAAGAAGACAAAAATTCCAGTTACAGATTAGCCTTAACTCAATCCGTCTCAACAGTCATGAAAAATGGTTTATATCTTTTAGGCATTCAAGTTCCCGAGAAGATGTAGTATTCTTAATACATGGCTTTAAATAAGAGCGAAATTGCCAAAAAAGAAGAGGAAACCCTAAAATTCTGGCAGGAAAATCAGATTTTTGAGAAAAGCCTTTCCAAAGAGTCGCCGAAAGGCAATTTTGTTTTTTATGACGGTCCTCCTTTTGCCACCGGCTTGCCTCACTTCGGCCATGTTTTGCCCAACACTATAAAAGATGTCATTCCGCGTTACAAAACTATGCAAGGATATCACGTGGAGCGAAAATGGGGCTGGGATTGTCACGGCTTGCCAATTGAAAATCTGATTGAGAAAGAATTGGGACTGAACAACAAACGTGACATTGAGCAGTACGGTATTGAAAAATTCAATGCGGCCGCCAAAAAGAGTGTCTTGCGTTATGCCGACGAATGGAAGAAGATCATCCCACGCATCGCTCGTTGGGTAGACATGGAAAATGATTATCGAACGATGGATCCGACTTACACCGAAAGTGTTTGGTGGTCTTTCAAAGAGCTCGACAAAAAAGGACGCATTTACCAGAGCTTTCTGGTGATGCAATACTGTCCGCGCTGCGGCACTCCACTTTCAAACTTTGAAGTCAATCAGGGTTATAAAGATATCACGGACATTTCCGTCTACGCTAAGTTCGAATTGATTAATAAACCGGATGTTTTTGTCTTGGCCTGGACCACTACACCGTGGACCTTGCCCGGAAATGTAGCTCTCGCCATCAATCCAAAAATTGAATATGTCCAGGTGGAAAGTGAAGGAATTTCTTATATTGTGGCCAAAGATCGACTGGCCGGCGTTTTTAAAGATAAACCTTACGATATCGAAAAAAATGTCAGCTCTAACGAATTAATCGGTCAGCCTTACAAACCTCTTTTTGATTATTATCAAAATGTTCCGTTAAAAGATGTTCAGGGGAATGCGAATGCCGAAAAACGCGGCTGGAAAATTTATGCCGCCGACTTTGTTACTACCGAAGAAGGAACAGGCATTGTGCATATGGCTCCGGCTTTTGGTGATGAGGATTTTCAATTGGCCAAAAAAGAAGGACTTCCGTTTATCCAGCACATTGATTCGAACGGCCGATTTAAGGCAGAAGTAGAAGATTTTGCTAATGAATTAGCTAAACCAAAAGATGATCACCAAAAAGCTGATATAGAAATTATTAAATATCTGGCTCATCACAACCTTCTCTATGCCAAAGAGAAGATTGTTCACTCATATCCGCACTGCTGGCGCTGTGAGACGCCGCTATTAAATTACGCCACTTCCTCATGGTTTGTTCGGGTAACGGACTTTAAAGACAAGTTAGTCGCCGAAAACCAGAAAATAAACTGGGTGCCTAAAAATATTGGCGAAAATCGCTTTGGTAACTGGCTCGAAGGAGCCCGTGACTGGGCTATTTCCCGTTCCCGTTATTGGGGTGCCCCAATTCCGGTCTGGAAATGCGAAAAATGTGAAAAGCGGGAAGTTTTGGGATCTCTCGCCGATATCCAAGCCAAAACGCGACGAAATAATTATTTTTTGATGCGGCACGGGCAGTCTGAGGCCAACACTAAAAACTTAGTTAGTTCTGTTTATTCCAACGAGGATCATTTAACCAAGTTAGGGAAAGAACAAGTAGAAAATGCCGCTAAAACCTTAAAACATCAAAAAGTGGATCTATTGGCTGTCTCAGATTTTTTCCGAACAACGGAGACAAAGGACATTGTCAATAAAGTACTTAATCTCCCAGAAGATAAAATTATTGTTGATAAACGCCTTAGGGAATTAGATGCGGGTGAGTATGAGGGTAAAAGCTGGAAAGAATATCATGAGCAGTTTGCTTCTCGGGAAGATCGATTTATCAAAAAACCCAAAAGTGGAGAAAATTGGTCAGATGTAAAAAACAGAGTCATGGAATTTCTCTATGAGATTGATAAAAAATACAAAGGGAAAAATATTTTTATCATTTCCCACAATTTACCGATAGAATTAATGATGATGGGGGCAGATGGGGTTTTTAATCAAGACATAACAAGTTGGCGGAAACAGTTTGAAAATAAATGGATGCTCACAAACGCCGAAATTAGGAATTTTGATTTTGCTGAAATCCCACATAATGAAAAATATCAGCTGGACTTTCATCGACCATTTATCGATGAGGTGACTTGGAAATGTGATTGCGGTGACGAATTCAGGCGAGTGCCGGAAGTTTTTGACGTTTGGTATGAGTCGGGATCGATGCCATACGGCAAACTCCATTTTCCCTATGATCCTGCGTCTGTTAAAAAAAGCTTTTTTGGTAAAGCAAAACCGACCATATTCCCAGCTAATTTTATCGCCGAAGGGCTGGATCAGACCCGCGGCTGGTTTTACGCGCTTCTAGTTTTGAATTATGAATTGTTCGATCAGTCGCCTTATAAAAATGTGGTAGTAAACGGCTTAATTTTAGCTGAAGATGGCCGCAAGATGTCCAAAAGCCTGCAAAATTATCCAGATCTTGAGCCTACCATCGACAAATTCAGCGCAGATGCCTTGCGTTATTTCCTGATTTCTTCTCCGGCAGTGCGGGCTGAAGAAGTGGCCTTTTCCGAAAAAGGGCTGGATGAAGTGACTAAAAAAGTATTAAATCGACTGCTTAATGTTGTCAGTTTCTACGAATTGTATAAAAACGGAAAATTCGAAGTCCAAAATTCGAAATCTGAAAATATTCTAGACCAATGGATTATTGCTCGACTAAATGAGTTAAATAATGAAATCACAAGGAATCTGGATAAATACGAATTGGACAAAGCCGCTCGACCGATTGCCAATTTCATTGACGATCTTTCAACATGGTATTTACGGCGCTCCCGCGAACGATTCAAGAGTGAAGACGAAGATGACAAACAGGCGGCTCTCTCCACCATTCATTTCGTTCTGCTGCAATTTTCAAAATTAGTGGCGCCATTTATGCCATTTCTAGCCGAAGATATTTATCAAAAAGTGAAAGGCGAAGATGGCAAAGAAAGTGTACATTTGGAAAATTGGCCTAATCCTTCAGCTTCAAGCTCTAAAAATCTGCTTCAAGATATGGAAGAAACTAGAAGAATTGTCTCCTTTGGCTTGGAAGCGCGAGCTAAAGGGAATATTAAAGTCCGACAGCCTCTTCAACGGTTGGTAATTAAATTTAAAGGTTTAGGTGAAGATTTTTTGGAATTAATTAAAGATGAATTGAACATCAAAGAGGTGCATATTGACAAACATCTTGACAGTGAAGTTCATCTGGATACCAACATTACCTCTGAATTAAAAGAAGAAGGACAGGTACGTGAACTTATGAGAGCCATTCAAGATTTGAGAAAAGAAGAAGGACTACAGGTAGGAGAAAAGGCTGGGCTTGTAATTTCAGCAAGCCCAGCTGGCGAGGCTCTAATTAAAAAATTCCAGACCGAAATTTCCCACGCCACCGGTTTAAAGGAGATTAAGTTTGAAGATGGCGAGGGAAAAGAAATTCAAATTGAAGATATGGCCGTAAGATTGAAAATCATGAAATGAAAAGAGTAATTATTATCCATGGCTGGGGAGCTGATTCGAAATCTGATTGGTTTCCGTGGCTGAAAAAAGAATTAGAAGTTCGAGGTTTTGAAGTACAGGTTCCGGATATGCCAGAGACAGAAACCCCTCAAATTGATAAGTGGGTTTCTCAGCTTGAAAAGATCATCGGTAAAACTGATAAAAACACCTATTTAATTGGCCATAGCATTGGTACGCAAACCGCTCTTCGTTATTTGGCTAGACCCGGAAACGCTATGGGGGGCACTATATTAGTAGCCCCATGGTTTACATTGATGAACCTAGAAGGGGAAGACGAGATAGCTGAACCGTGGTTCAAGACACCAATTGATTTTGCAATGATAAAAAAACGCTCTTCTAGAATAGTCACAATCTTTTCGGATAATGATCCGGTGGTGCCATTTGAAGAAAATACTCAACTATTTAAGGAACGATTGAATCCAGAAATAATTATTATTAAAAACGCCGGACACATAAATGGGGAAGATGGTTTTAATGAACTACCAATTGTTTTAGAGAAATTATTGGAGATATCAAAATAATGTCCCATCACATCTATCAAACAGACGGATTTATTTTGGGGAGTTCAAATAGCGGGGAAGCTAATCGCTACTTCAATATTTTGACTCGAGATCTTGGAAAGATTGACGCCACGGCGCAGGGCGTGCGCCTGATTGAATCAAAATTGCGATATTCTTTGCAGGATTATTCGTTAAGTCATTTGTCACTGGTGCGAGGGAAGGATGTTTGGCGGATTACCAGCGCTTCGAAACTCAATAATTTGTATGAAGAGTTGGGGCGCGAGCAGTTTAATGTTTTTGCTCGCGTCTTTAGTCTGCTTCGCCGATTACTAGCCGGCGAAGAGAAAAATGAAGAACTTTTTCAGATTTTGAGAGCGGCCACGCTCTTTGCTGGCAAAGAGCGTGGCCGCTTTCTCTCTAACGAACTGCTCTCCAACTTCGAAGCTATTCTAGTCCTCCGCATTTTGAATTCCCTCGGTTATCTCGGCCAGAATTCTACCTTCGAACCATTCCTCCAGACCGAAATCTGGCATCAGGAATTGCTTGAGCAAATGGGGATTGTCAGTAAAGAGGCTATCTCCACTATTAATCTTTCACTGCGAGAATCTCAACTTTAATTGCTGAATTTCAAGCGTGTTATAATTTACGCATGCCAACGCCGGAAGAGCAGGATAAAATAAATGAACTGCGCAAAAGCCTTTATTCAAAGAGCCATCCGCCTCCATCGGAAGTTAAGCGCCGCAAGCTTCATCCAGGGGAGTTTGAGGTGAAAAAAGATTGGGAAAAGCCGCCAATTGATCAAGAGCCGATTCTTCTCGGGGCCGAATCCGACACTAATCAATACAGTTTTTTCTTTCGCGGTCTTTTAATCTTTGCCGTTATTTTCTTTGTCGCTTCCATCGCCGTGGCCGCCTACGTTTATTTCCGTGGCTCGAACGTCGTCTCTTCCAATAATATTAATATGGCCATTATCGCGCCTGTTTCTGTGGCTGCCGGCCAAGCTCTTTCTATTGATGTGGAAATTACAAACAAGAATAATATTCCGCTGCAATTGGCTGACCTCACCTTTGATTATCCAGACGGAACAAAAAGTGCCGCCGACTTTAATACTCCCTTAAAATCCGACCAACTTTCAATTGAAACTATTAATCCCGGCCAGTCTCTTAGGGAGACGGCCAAATCTGTTCTTTACGGTGAAGAAAACAGTCATCAAACTATTAAAGTGACTCTAACTTACCGCATCGCCGGTTCGAATGCTGTCTATTCCAAAGAAAGTGATTACAGTATTTTAATCGCTTCTGCGCCCGTCACCTTAACCATTGATTCTCTGAAAGAAATTAATTCAAACGAAGAGCTGACTCTTAATGCTCATCTTGTTTCAAATTCCGGTATAGATTTAAATAACTTAATTTTGAAAGTAGATTATCCATTTGGTTTTAGCTTTGAGAATGCTACTCCGACTCCTACCTTTCTGAAAAATGTCTGGAATCTCGGCACTCTTTCAAAAGGGGCAAGTCGCGATATTACTATTACGGGACGAATTACCGGCGAAGACGGCGATCAAAGAGTCTTCCATTTCTACACCGGTACTGCCTCAAGCTCGAGTCAAAGTAACATCAGCACCATTTTTATTAACACCTCTCAGACGGTAGCGATTAGCAAGCCATTTTTCCAAACGCCACTGACTTTTGATGGCGATCCGGCCACCATTCACGTTATTCAAAGCGGGCAACTTGTTCACGGAGCCATTAATTGGAAAAATAATCTGAATACTTCCATTACCAATGCGTCCATCTCGGTTAAATTAAACGGACCAATTCTGGACAAAACATCTGTGGATGCGGGCGGAGGTTTTTATCGATCGGCCGACAATACTCTGACTTGGGATCAGACCAACACTCCGGATTTGGCCAATATTGGCCCGGGAGCTAAAGGAGGAGTCTACTTCACTTTTCAAACTGTTCCAACTAATTATCAAACCATGAGCTCCTTCCGTAATCCAATTATTACATTTAATGAGAGTGTCACTGGCCAACGTCTTTCGGAATCAAATGTTCCGCAATCCATTAACACTAGCGGCTCAACCACTCTGAAAGTAGCTTCTAATTTACTGCTGACATCTTCAGCTGTCTATTCAGTTGGACCGTTCCAGAACAGCGGCCCACTTCCGCCAAAAGCCGAAGTACCGACTACCTATACTATTAACTGGGCTTTGACTAATTCTTTTAATCGAGCGGATAACGTGACAGTCACAGCTACATTGCCAAGTTATGTTAGCTGGCTCGGGAAGATTAGCCCTACTAATGAAGACGTCACATTTAATCCTGTTAACAAACAAATTACTTGGAAAGTTGGAAATCTGGATGCCGGCACCGGTTTTGTGAATTCGCCACGACGCCTTTCTTTCCAGATTTCGCTTTTGCCGAGCGTCAGCCAGTTTGGCAGCTCTCCCAACTTAATCAATGAAGCGACGGTTAAAGGTACCGATGACTTTACCAATACGATTTTGACAAATACTAATAAAGAATTGACTACTCGCTTAAGCACCGATCCGGCCTTTCATTCGGGAGATGATCAGGTGGTGAAATAAATGGGGCAAAAAGAGAAAGGGGCGCGCCTGCAGCGCGCCCCTTTAATTCATTGTATACTTTAGATAATGAAGAAGGAAAATTCCGAGAATCTGATGGAAAAAATCGTCTCGTTTTCTAAACGACGTGGTTTTGTTTTCCCCGGCTCTGAAATTTATGGAGGCTTGGCCGGTACTTACGATTACGGTCCACTCGGGCTGGCCCTCAAAAACAACATCAAAAAAGATTGGTGGAAAACTTTTGTGGAGAATCGCGAAGATATTTTTGGCATTGAAACCGCTATTCTTATGAATCAGAAAGTCTGGGAAGCCAGCGGTCATGTCAGCGGGTTCTCCGATCCGTTGGTTGAATGTCGAAAATGCAAGAGGCGTTTTCGGGCCGATCAAATCGAAAACGCCTCAATCTGTCCAGAATGTGGTGGAACTCTTGGCGAAGCCAAGCAATTTAACATGATGTTTAAGACGCAGGTCGGCGCCTCGGAAGAGGCGACGGCCGTTTCCTATTTGAGACCGGAAACGGCTCAAGGAATGTTCGTTAATTTCAAGAATATTATTGACGCTTATCATCCAAAGCTGCCATTTGGGCTGGCTCAAATCGGTCGAGCTTTTCGAAACGAGATTGCTCCCCGTGATTTTCTTTTCCGGACTCGAGAATTTGAACAGATGGAAATCGAATACTTTGTGAAAGAAGGGGAGTGGAAAAAATCTTTTGAAGATCTTAAAGATGAAATCATCGACTGGCTTTCGAAAATTGGTTTAAAAAGTGGAGTAAGTGAATTGGAGGTTCCTGAAGAAGAAAGAGCTCATTATTCCAAACGCACTATCGATTTTGAATTTGAATATCCGTTTGGTCGCAAAGAATTATGCGGCCTTGCTTACCGGACTGATTTTGATTTAAAAGCTCATGCCGAAGCCAGTAAGACTGATTTCTCTTATTTAGATGAGGAAACTAAAGAAAAATTTATTCCACACTGTATTGAGCCGTCATTTGGAGTAGATCGACTAGTGCTGGCTATCTTAACGAATGCTTACACGGAAGATGAATTGGGCGGCGAAAAACGCGCTTTTTTGCGCTTTTCACCCGCTATCGCTCCGATTAAAGCAGCCGTCTTTCCACTTCTCAAAAACAAGCCGGAGTTGGTAAAAAAAGCTCAGGAAGTTTATCAAATGCTGAAGAAAGAAATTGCCGATGCTGCCTTCGACGACAACGGCAACATCGGCAAACGTTACCGCCGCCAAGATGAAATCGGCACACCATTTTGTATTACTATCGATTTTCAAACTTTGGAAGACGATACCGTCACCTTACGCGATCGCGATAGCGGGGAACAGAGACGCTTAGAGATTAATGGACTACTTGCTATTTTCAAAGATTTGTGATATAATTCACTATAGGGGGGTGGAATAACTCCACTTCAAAAACATCAACAAAGGAGAGGTAATGAAAAGTCCGCTAAAAAGAGCAGACCAGGTAATCCGACCGTGTCCTAACGGAGTGGTTGGTCCATTAATCCGAAACTGTCGTGTCCGTAGAAACTGGGCAGACCAACATTCAGGAAAGTATGACAACATCATCGCATTCTACAATTGCGGTCGAAGTCTGTACTACGATCCAAGGTTTCAGAAGCCTAACAGCTTTTATGATCAGCCTTGGCACTGGATAAAGTTTCTGGATCATCAGAAGGAAAGTCAAATTCTGACGAGCTATGCCTTGTTTGCCGGATTCCTTCGTCATCAGGTTCGCTTTCAGCATCTTGGTCACGACGAAGAAACCCGAACTGCCTGTATCATGATTGGTTCGAGATGGAACGGAAGAGAATATGTCCTCGACAGGAAGCTAGTTATCCCAAAACTATGCATTCTGTACGTTGTGATTCATCTGGGTCATTATCGAAGCAGTCTGCTGGAATTCCAGCCATTACCAATGCGGCTGATGTCACGGGAAGAGAAAGTTGCAGCTTATCCCGAACAGCGCATCGTCGCGGTAAAGTAGTTAGTTCTTTGCAACCTCATAAGATTGTCTAAATATTTTGAATAGACATTCTTATTTAAGATTTCATGTTTTCATGATTCAAACATTTTGAAAACCGCCCAAATCTATATTATTAGAAGGGCGGTTTTTCTTTCTAGACTTTTTCTCTTTATTCCCGTATTCTAATTTCCTATGAAATTCCATCGAAAAGTTCTCAAAAATGGTATGCGAGTGATTACAGTGCCGATGAAAGACACTGAAAACGTGACAGTGATGGTTTTGGTGGAGGCTGGCTCGGAATACGAAAATAAAAAGAATAATGGTATTTCTCATTTTCTGGAGCATATGTGTTTCAAAGGTACTCTCAAGCGCCCGACCGCTAAGATTATTTCTCATGAACTTGATAGCATCGGGGCCGAGAGCAACGCTTTTACCGGCAGCGAATACACTGGCTACTACGCCAAAGCTCATCAGAGTCATTTATCCAAATTAGTGGAAATAGTTTCGGATGTTTATTTAAATTCCACTTTCCCCGAAAAAGAGATTGAGAAAGAGAAAGGAGTAGTAGTTGAAGAAATTAATATGTATGAGGAAATGCCACAGCACAAGACGGAGCGGCTTCTCTACGAATTACTTTATCCGGATCAGCCGGCCGGTTTTGAAATAGCCGGCACTCGGGAAAATGTTCGAAAATTCAGTCGCCAGGACTTGATTTCATACCGAAAGGATCACTATGTCTCCAAAGCCACCGTTTTGGTGATAGCCGGCCGAGTTGATAATAAAATTCTGCCCACGGTAGAAGAGGCTTTTTCGGCCATTTCTAAGGGTCTTAAAAAAGGAAAAAAGAAAACTACTGTTTCTCAGCGCCGCCCTCAACTGAAAGTACATCATACAAAAGGTGATCAAACTCACATCCGTCTGGCTTTTAGAAGCTTTAATCGATTTGATAAAAGATGGTCAAAAGCCCTGATACTCGGATCTGTTTTGGGTGGGGGAATGAGCTCGCGTCTTTTTCAAAAAATGCGGGAGGACTTAGGCCTCTGCTATTACATTTCAGCCGGCAATCGTTTTTCCATTGATCATGGCACTTTCGTTATCTCCTGCGGAGTAGCCAAGGGTCGGGAAAGGGAAGCGGTAGCTGCAATCTTGGAAGAAATTAAAAAAATTAGAATTGACCCACTTGATGAGATTGAATTAAAAAAGGCCAAAGATTACAGAATTGGGCGAATGTTCCTCGGTCTTGAATCGTCAGATGATTTGGCCGATTACTTTGGATTTCAGGAAATTTACAAAGAAAAAATCATCACCCCGAAAAATTGGGCCAATATTGTTAAAAAAGTAACGGCCAAAGATATTCAGAAAGTAGCGCAGGAAATTTTTCAGAACAGCGGCATGAATTTAGTAATGGCCGGCCCGGTTAAAAATTCCAGACAATTTCTGCCTTTGTTAAAAGTGACCGGCGCCCGCTAAAACGGCGCCGGCCTCATTCCGACAAAAGCGATCGAGAACGCCTTTCCCCAAGAGGCTAAATCCTGATATGATTTATTTATGAAAGAAACTCCGAATATCACTATCAATATTACTTCCGGCACTATCATTAAGACCATCCTTTTTCTGGTACTGGCTTGGGTTCTTTTTCTTTTACGCGGATTAGTTTTAATTCTTCTGGTTGCCGTCACTATTGCCTCAGCTATCGAACCCGGTACCAGCTGGTTGGTCAAAAGAAAATTTCCTCGAGCCTTGGCTACTCTGACAGTTTACGCTTTGATTATTTTAGTTTTCATTTCCATTTTTTATTTTGTTATTCCGCCTTTACTTTCAGAAACCGCCAGCCTTCTTACCAACTTGCCGCAATATGTCAAAACTATTGATCTAATCAATCCTTTCCACAACGACGCCTTCGCCAACTTTACTTCGGCCTTACCCGGTCTTCCGCAAAGTATTTCCATTGACAGTATCATTAACACCATCACTTCTTCTTTCGCCGGCCTTTCTTCAGGGTTCTTTAGCACCATTTCCGGCATTTTCGGCGGAGTGGTCAGCTTCATTCTGATCGTGGTGCTCTCGTTTTATCTGGCAGTTAGAGAAGACGGCGTGGCCGATTTCCTCGGGATCGTCACCCCACCTTCACACGAGAAATATGTCATCAATCTTTGGCGGCGCGCTCGCACTAAAATTGGCCGTTGGATGCAGGGGCAGCTTCTTCTCGGTTTGATTGTGGCCATTTTGATTTTCCTCGGTTTGAACATTTTCGGCATTCAACATCCGCTGACGTTGGCTATTTTGGCCGGTGTCTTTGAGCTCATTCCGGTGGTGGGCATGACCATGGCGGGCATCCCGGCCTTTCTTTTAGGATATTTGCAGGGCGGCTGGACCCTAGCCTTCTTGATCGTCGGCCTTTATATCATTGTCCAGCAGTTTGAAGCTCATCTCATTTATCCGTTAGTAGTGCGGAAAATTGTTGGCATCCCGCCTCTTCTGGTCATCATTGCCTTGATTGCCGGAGGGGAGCTCGCGGGATTTTTTGGCATTATTCTCTCTATTCCAATTTCCGTGACCCTAATGGAATTTTTGGATGACCTTGAGCACAAGAGACATCCGAAATTGAAAGAGGAGTCTCTTAAGTAACGGAGTAAGTTCTCATGAAAAATTTCTACATTACCACCACGCTACCATACGTGAACGCGGAACCTCATATCGGCACGGCTTTGGAGTTTGTGCAGGCCGACGTTTTGGCTCGTTACCATGATTTGATTGGGGATAAAGTTTTTTTCACCACCGGCACCGATGAACACGGCCAGAAAATATATGATAAGGCGCGGGAGAATAAAGAAGATCCGCAAAAATATGTTGATCGATATGCCGCCAAGTTTAGAGAACTTCAACCGCTTCTAAATTTGTACCCTGATCTTCATTTCATTCGGACTACAGATCCGCATCACGAAAGCGCCGCGCAGGAGTTTTGGCGCCGCTGCAATAAGGCGGGCGACATCTATAAAAAGTTTTACAAGATCAAATATTGCGTTGGCTGTGAATTGGAAAAAACCGATTCAGAACTGGATGAAAATGGTCATTGCCTGCTTCACCCGAATCTGAAAATCGAAATTATCGAAGAGGAAAATTATTTTTTTCGCTTTTCCAAGTATCAAGAGCCGCTCTTAAAGCTTTACCGTGAAAATCCGGCTTTTGTCGTGCCGGATTTTCGCTTCAACGAAATCAAACGCTTTGTGGAAAGGGGATTGGAAGACTTCAGTATTTCCCGACTGGCTTCCAAAATGCCGTGGGGTATTCCAGTGCCGGACGATTCGGCACACGTAATGTATGTCTGGTTTGACGCCCTAATTAACTACATCTCAACCCTTGGCTGGCCAAAAATCGAAGGGGATTTTTCCGATTTTTGGCCCGGCCTCCAAATCGCCGGCAAAGACCAAATCCGTATGCAGGCGGCCATGTGGCAGGCGATGTTAATGTCGGCCGGTCTGCCGTCGTCCAAGCAGATCTTCATTCACGGTTTTATCAATATTGAAGGACAGAAAATCTCCAAAAGCTTGGGCAACGTTATTAACCCCGTCAGTCTGGTAAAAGAATACGGGGTTGACGCTCTTCGTTATTATTACTTGCGCGAAGTAAATCCTTTTGAAGACAGTGATTTTAGCTTGGAGAAATTCAAAACCGCTTATAACGCCAATTTAGCCAATGGCCTCGGCAATCTCGTCTCTCGTATTATGAAAATGGCCGAGACTTATTTATCAGAACCTTACGCAGATGCTTCTAACGCCGTCATTCCAAAAGAGTATTTTAACTATCTGAATAATTTTGAATTAAATAAGGCAATGAATGTTATCTGGACGGAAATATCATTTTTGGATGAATTTATTCAAAAGAAAGAGCCGTTTAAGCTTATTAAAACCGATAAGGAAAAAGCGCTGACTGATATAAAACTACTCCTAACCGGCTTATATCAAGCGGCAAAGATGTTGCATCCTACCCTCCCCGAAACCGCCGAAAAAATTATTGAATTGATTAAAATAAACAAATCTCCCGAAAAACCTCTCTTTATAAGGAAGGATTAAATAAAAACCCTTCATTTCGCTGAAGGGCTCACTGCAAACAGACGTTTATATCCGATGGGACTTTGGGCGTAAATTATGCCCGGCTTTTTATTGAATCTGCAATGAGGAATTTCTCTGATGCAGACTACTGAGTCCGTTATTCCAGGGGAGCTGAGGTAACTGGTTTCATCTAAGAGAATTCCGACATGAGTTGGCCATCTTCCATGACGACTGAAGAAGATTAAATCTCCTCTCTCGGCACATTCTTCATGTACTAAAATTCCCACAAGATCGAAAAGTTGCCTGGCAGTCAAAATGCTTGGGAGGAGGGGGAACCCCAGTTCTCTCAATAAGAAGATAATGTAACCAGAACAATGAAACCCTGCCGGACCATAACCTTTTCCTGGATTTTTTGCGGCTGATAAACAAGGGTAGCCTTCGTATTTCAAGGCCGTACTTACAAAAAGTTCACGATTCATCTGATGCTGACTTTAGCAGACAAGAAAGAATTTGTCAGGTAAACTGACCGATATGCCCGAATATATAGACATTCACGCTCATTTAAATTTTCCGGATTATGAAAGTGATCGCAAGGAAACCATCAAACGTGCCTTGGATGAAAATGTCTGGATAATAAACGTCGGAACGGATATTGAATCATCCAAGACCGCTTCAGAATTGGCGAATCAATATGAAAGTGGAGTCTATGCCATTGTCGGCCAGCATCCGACGGACAACGAAGAAGATTTCCACGATTCGGAATTCCGAACACTTTTGAAAAATGAAAAAGTGGTAGCGGTCGGCGAGTGCGGGCTGGATTATTTTCGTTCCGCTCCGGAATCAATTGAAAGACAAAAAGAAATTTTTATTAAACAAATTGAGCTGGCCAATGAAGTAGGGAAACCGTTAATGCTTCATATTCGAGGCGAAAAGGCTTACAAAGACGCTTACGAGATTTTAAAGTCGCACGCGAAAGTTGCCGCCGACCTACATTTTTTCGCCGGCGACTGGGAAATTGCCAAATCGTTTTTAGATTTAGGCTTCAGGCTTTCTTTTACTGGAGTTATTACTTTTGCCCGCGATTATGATGAAGTCATCAAGAAAGCGCCTCTTGATATGATTATGTCGGAGACCGATTGCCCGTTTGTGACGCCGATGCCATATCGCGGCAAACGCAACGAGCCGCTTTATGTCAAGGAGGTGGTCAAGAGTCTGGCGGAGATTCGCGGAGAAGACCCAGAAATGGTCAAAAAACAGCTAATTCAGAACGCATATCAGCTCTTCAAATTAGGCTAAATTTTTCTTAAAATCCCCATAAAGGGCCAGTTTGCAATAGATTATGCCCTATGATAATCTCTCTAGACTAATGGCCGAAGATACCCAAATTAAAGAACCTCAAATAATTGAGGAATCGGATCAGGACGAAGGCGAAGCTCGGATTTACGAGCTCGGCTTTCTACTTGTGCCAACCGTAGCTGCTGAAAATGTCGGCGCTGAATTCAGCAAAATAAAATCCTTGATCGAAGAGAAGGGAGGTAAACCTCTTTCCGAAGATTTTCCAAAGATGCGGCCCTTAGCGTATTCAATTTCTAAAACGGTAAAAGCGGTTAAACAAACTCATGATCGGGCTTACTTCAGCTGGATTAAATTTGAAGCCGATTCTGCCGTCGCCATCGAGCTTAAGAAGGCGGTTGAAAATATTGACTCCATTTTGCGCTTCATTATTCTAAAAACTATTCGAGAAAATATTCTTTACACCCCTCGACCTTCATATCTGCGTAGCGATCCGAATCGAGTAGCTCGTCGAAACAAGGAAGAGAAAGAAAAAGCCGAAAAACCAATTTCCGAAGCGGAACTAGATAAAACCATTGAAGAATTAGTGATTTAATATGTATTTAAACAAAGCCATCGTCTACGGAAACCTCACCCGCGATCCAGAATTGAAATCGCTGCCTTCCGGTATGCAGGTAACAACTTTCTCGCTGGCTACCAATCGCGTCTGGAAAAAGGACGGAGCTCGTCAGGAAAGTACAGATTATCACAATATCGTCGTTTTCGGACGACAGGCTGAAACCACCGCTCAATATCTAAAGAAGGGCAGCTCTGCTATGGTGGAAGGCCGGATGCAGACTCGCTCATGGGAAGGAGCAGATGGCAAAAAGAATTATCGAACGGAAATAATTGCTGAACGAGTACAATTCGGACCAAGAAGCGGCGGTGCCACAACTCCTTATTCCGGAAAATCAGCGGGCGGCGATGAGAGTCAGGCCCCCGCCAAAACCGATAATATGGATACCATCGATTATCCTGAAGAGGAAATTAATCCAGAGGATATACCGTTTTAGTTATAAACTTCATAAAGTTGTAAAAGTATGCAAGATAAAAATTTTAACGCCCAAAATATAAATTACTTTGATTACAAAGATACGGAACTTTTAAAAAAGTTCATCAATCCGCATGGCCGCATTCTTTCTCGACGAAGAAGTGGTATTAGCGCCAAAAACCAACGAAAATTAGCTAACGCCATTAAACGCGCTCGCTTTATGGGCCTAATGCCATTCGTGGCAAGATGACTTGAGAGAAGAGAAGAGAAGACCTAACTTACTCTTTCTCGATATTCCGCATTCTCTGTATTGATGCGGATAATGTCTCCTTGTTTTACAAACAATGGAACGTTAATAGTGGCGCCGGTCTCTAAAGTGACGGTTTTGCTGCCGCCTGTGGCGGTGTCTCCCTTAACTGCATCAAAGGCTTCGGTTACTTTTAGATCTACCGTAATCGGCACTTTTACTCCGATAATCTTGCCCCCGTCATCTTCGTTGTCTTCGTCGGTAAAGATAAGCGCATCTACGATTGAGTTTGGTTTCAAAAATCTGACTTGCGGTCCGAGCATTTCTTCTTCCAGTTTGAATCGCTTGGAAGGATCTTTCTCTTCGCAGAACCAGTATTCGCCTTTATTCGTATAAAGATATTTAATTTTACGGCTGGAAATATCCGCTTCTTCCGCTTTATCAGAAACATGGAATGAATGCTCCGTAACTCGTCCAGTTAACATATTCTTTAGCTTTGTGGCGTTGACCGGTTTTCTTTGCTGCTTGCGAAAGACATGAGAAGTAAGCACTTCCCATGGTTCATCATCCAAGATGATGTATTTTCGCTCAGTAATTTCGTTGTATTCGAGCATGGCCATAACAATAGTGCGTAGTTAAGTATTAAATAATGAGAATATAAAATCCGCTTTCGCGGATATTTTTAGCTTAGCAGAGGTCTTAAAATTTGTCTATCGGATATATAATTACAAGATGCATATTACTCTGGTCGAATTTATTGCTCTGGTGGTGAAATATAAATACCTGATTTTATTTCCAGTTTTTATTGTGGAAGGTCCGGTTTCTACCATTATTGCCAGTTATCTAGCCAGCTTGCCCTCCCACTATTTAGCCGTTTGGCCGATTGTCATTTTAGCCATGGCGGCCGATCTTTTGGGAGATTTTATTTACTATTCCATTGGTCGGTGGGGAAGAGAGAGTCGTCTTGTCCGAAAATTGAAATGGCTGGGCCTTACTCCCGAGCGATTGGGAAAAATAGATTCCCATTTTGAAAAACATGGTGGCAAGACTATCGCTATCGGCAAACTTAGTCACGGAGTCGGATGGCCGACCATGATTGGGGCCGGTGTAACCAGAATGCCGCTTTGGAAATTTTTTAGCATTAATACGGCGGTTAGTCTTTTAAAAACGGGTGCGTTGGTTTTTATCGGTTATTACTACGGTGAGAGTTATCAGCTTTTCGGTCAGTATATTCATTATGGGGGATTAATTTTCTCCGCTTTAGCTATTTTCGGAGTAATAATATTTTTTGTAATTAAGAACAGAAAGATGGCCGCCTAAAGGCGGCCATCTAAGAACTAAACTTCCTCCTTCAATTTCTTCCTAATCTCTTTCAGAATTTCCTCTGTCACTTTTTTATTTTCTTTTAGGAATTGGCGGGTGGCGTCATAGCCGCGGCCAAGTTTTACCTGCCCGTAAGCGTAAGAACTGCCGCTTTTATCAATCAAATTCATTTTCTCGCCGAGAGCAATGATTTCGCCCTCGCGGGAGATGCCCTCGTTGTACATTAAGTCAAATTCAGTCTGTTTAAACGGGGCCGCCACTTTATTCTTTACCACTTTCACCCGCACTCGCCCGCCCATCACTTCATCTCCTTTTTTAATCTGGGCAATACGACGAATATCTAAACGAACTGAAGTGTAAAATTTCAAAGCTTTACCGCCCGGAGTAGTTTCGGGATTGCCAAACATCACGCCGATCTGCATTCGAATCTGATTAATGAAGATGACGATAGTTTTACTTTTGGCCACGATGCTAGTGAGTTTTCGCAGAGCTTGCGACATCAGTCTCGCTTGTTTTCCAACATGATGTGCACCCATGTCTCCTTCAATTTCGTCCTTGGGAGTAAGAGCGGCCACCGAGTCAATGACAATGACATCCATTTTGCCCGAGCGTACCAAGCTTTCCACGATTTCAAGTGCTTGCTCTCCTGTGTCCGGCTGGGAAATTAAAAGTTCATCAATTTTCACTCCCAGCCGCTTAGCATACTCCGGATCCATGGCGTGTTCGGCATCTACGAAAGCACAAATACCCCCGCGTTTTTGAGCTTCTGCGACAACGTGAAGAGAAAGGGTAGTCTTACCCGAAGACTCTGGTCCGAAAATTTCAATAATACGGCCGCGCGGTAAGCCGCCGACTCCTAAGGCGGCGTCCAAACCAATTGACCCGGTTGGAATGGCATTTACATCCACTCTCGGTTTTTCTCCGAGCTTCATAATGGCTTCCTCACCGAATTTGGTCCGAATCTGTCGCAATGTATCTTCAATATTAACTCCGCCCACCGTCTTTTCCTCCTTCGGTTCCTTGTCCTTTTTCTTAAGTGCCATAGGTTTTAGTTATTTTGTCATTATTAAATAAAAATCATAAATTTTTCCTCAAATTTTTCTAAATTGAGAGGCTTACCCCTTAAATTTTAGACGAAGTGGCTACAGTAGTTGTTGCAGAGCTCGATGAGGTAGGGAGAGTTGTGGAGGCACTTGTAGGCACCAACTCGGCTGCTGGCGCTCGATAATTCACTTCCAACATCACGATCTTATCCTTGCCGAATTTATCTCTGGCTTCAAATTTCATTATATTATAGCCCGGATAGAGGAGCAATTTTTCGTGAAAGTTGCCGGCCTCGTCAATGAAGATGGGCCGATCGTCAAGGCTGATGGCATTAATATTTTTAGCTACTCCATCAATAGAAAGGAAAGAGTCTGTAACAGTCTGACCGTTTTTCGGATTATTGATGATAATTTCCGGTCCCTCAAGGATCTTTCTGGCCTGAAAAAAAGCGTAGGAAAGAATGATAATGAAAAGTAAAACAACTACACTAGTCCGAAAGAGATGTTTGGCGTCACGTTGCATCGAATTCGCGACTATTCTTCAGTGGTTGGATTATCGGCGTAGCCAATTACTTGGCGAGGTTTGGCACCTTCGCCGGCACTGATGACTCCGCGTTCCTCAAGCATGTCTATTAAACGAGCGGCTCGCGCGTAACCGATTCGGAGCTTTCGCTGAAGATAGGAAGTGGAGGCTTTGCCGGCATGAACCACGATTTCTCGCGCCTCCTCATAGAGGTCGTCATCATCTCCGGGCTCATCATTGGCAAATCCGGAATCGAAGACTGGATCTTTAGTGGCGCTTTCACCAGCTTTATCGCCAGAGAGATTAATTTCTGACGGCAACTCATCCTTATAATTATCTTTCAAATATTTCACCAGTTTCTTCACTTCGCCTTCAGTGATATAAGCCGATTGAATTCGCTGTGGCATGGACATCTCGCCGGAGAGGTAGAGCATATCGCCGGCGCCTAATAATTTCTCGGCGCCGGGTCCATCAAGAATGGTTCGCGAGTCAATCTGGGAAGCCACTTGGAGAGCAATACGAGCCGGAATGTTCGCTTTAATTAAACCGGTGATGACGTTTACGGAAGGGCGCTGAGTAGAAAGCATCAAATGAATACCAACGGCGCGACTCATCTGGGCCAGTCGGACAATGGCCGATTCGAGTTCTCGCGGGTAAGTAGTCATGATATCGGCGAGCTCATCAATAATAATGACGATGTAGGGCATTGTTTCACCGCCTTTAATATTTTTGTGATAGGACTGGATGTCACGAACCGACTCCTTTTCTAAGATGTCGTAGCGTCGGTCCATTTCTTTGGCGGCCCATTTTAAGGAAAGAATAGCTTTCTTGGCGTCTGTAATTACTGGAGTAAGAAGGTGAGGAATCCCATTATAGAGAGTTAACTCCACTCTTTTTGGATCAATCATGATAAAGCGAAGGTTTTCCGGGGAATTTCGAAAAAGCAGAGAAGCGATAAGGGCGTGAATAGTCACCGATTTTCCGGAGCCGGTAGCTCCAGCAATCAAACAGTGCGGCATCTTGGCCACATTATCAAAATAGGATTTGCCGGAAATACCTTTGCCAAGAGAGACTAGCAGAGGTTTGTCAGAATTTTGGAACTCCTCGTTCGCCAGAAGGGAGCCTAAACCAACTGTTGTTTTAACGCTGTTTGGAATTTCAATTCCGACCAGTGATTTGCCGGGGATGGGAGCTTCGATGCGGATGGGATGTGCGGCCAGGGCCAGAGCTAGATTGTTTTGTAGACCAATAATTCTTGAAAGTTTTACTCCCTCAGCCGGTTTCAGAGCGTATCGAGTAATAGAAGGACCAATTGAGATCTCATCCATCTCCACATCAATGCCGAAGTTTTGGAGAGTGCGCTTGATGATGTTGGCGTTGGCTTTGATGTCGCCCACGCCAGGTTTACCGCGATCAGTTTCTAGAATAGAGAGGGGAGGAGGGACGAATTTCTTGCCGGAAGTGCCGAAAGATTTTGTCGAAAACTCAAAATCTTTCGGCACTTCCGTCTTCGTCATTCCCACAATCTTCTGCTCATTTTCTTTATTGTCATTCTTGACCTCTTTCTTTCCAAAAAAACTTTTTCCTTTAGCCGGCTTCTCTTCTTCCTCCTCTTTCTCATCCTCATCGCTTGCGGCAAAAAGATCGGAAGCCTTGATTACTAGGTCCTTCTCCTCTTCTTTATCTTTTCCTAATCTCTGGCGAAAATTCAAAAAAGAAAAATGCTCTCGTCTTAAAGTCGTATCAAAAATAATGAATAGGGAAATAAGAAAGAGAGCTATCAAAAAGATAAAACTGACATACGTATCAAACAGATTGATTAGAGGGGTAGAGATTAAACCGCCCACCACGCCGCCACTGTTTTCTTTGATTAAATTCAGAAGGCCTAGACTGGAGACAAACAATAAAAGACTGCCGATAATTCTAGTTAGGGCAAATCTCTCCATAACCGATCTGAAGAAAGTAATGCCAAGAAGACAGAGAACTAACGGAATTAAGAAATAGCCAACTGTCCCCAAAAGATAAGAGAATAATTCCCAAATCTTTACTCCGGCAATACCGCCAATGCCCAAAGAAGAAAGCAGAAAAAAAATGGCTAAGACGATAAAAACTACAGCCCAAACTCCGTGAGCAGTTTCTTTCTTCAGATTTTTCAAAATATTAAGGTTACTGTCTTTCTTCTCCTTATTTTTCTTTTTAGCCATTGAAGCTCTACAAAAGTAAATTTATGCTCTTATAATATCACGATTTCTCTCCTCTCCTCCGACAAGTCAGTTTTGAAATAGCTATTGCCTTTGTCGATTAAGTAATTGTGCTGGAGCGTTCCCGTTTTGACCTCCAGCGGAAGCGTAATTGCTTAATCGACAAATCCAAAAGGAGACTATTTACAAAACTCTTGTCCTATATATAATAGGACAATTATTTTTTCCATTCTAAAAGACATTTTAACTCAAAAGACATTCAAAAGGACATGGAACCGCAAAAGGACAAACAAAATGATCAGCCTAAAGAACTTAGCCTAAACGTTGAAAAACTGGCCTTTTTCAACAACAACGCCTATTTTGTCTTTTTGTATAAAAAATGTAAGAGCCTCTCAGCCGCTCTCTATATGGTAAGTGAACATTTTCCTGATCAAGAACCGCTTAAGTGGAATGTCCGGGAGAAAGCTACTCATATTCTAGAGGACAGTTTAGCGTTGCCGATTGCACACTCCGGCGACCGAAAAGGTATCGTAGACAATTTATTTCAATCAAGTCTGGAAATTCTTAGCTTTCTTGATCTGGCTAATTTGTCAGGTTTAATTTCTGAAACCAATAGAAAGATTTTGAGAAAAGAGTTTGAAAACCTCATTTCTTTAGTGGAGGGTAGGGAAGAATCTTTAAAAGTTCCTAGCAATTTTGTCTTGGACGAAGAGATGTTTAAGACCGAGCAATTACCGGCTGCTTGGAATTTAGATTCCAATCTGAAGTCGGAAGCCGAACTAAAGGACAAAGCTCAACATATGAAAAGCACAAAAGCTAAAGGACAATTTCGTTCGACCCCGATAAAAGACAAAAGTTCTCTAACAAAACCTTCTATTGACAAAACTATTGACAGACAAGCTGTGATTCTAGGGATGTTGCGAAAACAGAACAATCTCAGTATCAAGGACATCAGCCAATCCTTTGCTAATTGCAGCGAGAAGACTATTCAACGCGAACTTAGTCAGATGGTAGAGAAAGGTCTACTGAAAAAAGTTGGGGAACGACGCTGGAGTAAATATTCTTTAATTTAGATTTAGGCTTTGTCTGTTTAAACCAGGTAGAAACTTTTTATAGCTCGCGTATCCTTAAAAAGTCTTTAAATTGCCAAATCCCTCATTTTAATGTAATATTTAGGCAGAGGTTACGTCATTTTAAGCGGTTATCCACAAACTCTGGTTTGCAATAAAGGGCTTAAAATCATATACTTTATCTACCTAGAGCTAGGGAAACGTTCCTATCTAGGGGTTTTCCGTACTTGAATTTGCCCATACAGATCGACTTGGCACTTTGAAAATTAAATAAGTAGTAAAAATACACTTCTGAACGACCTTGTTCTCCCACGATTGATCTGAAAGAAATTCGGTCTTCATTTCGAAACTCTTCCCATTTGCTTTGTGTCGATCAATGAAGCAAAAGGATTAGTTTAGTATTCATTGAGCGATGAACGTTCACGTTTAATGGATACAAATTCTGCATGTCGAAAATTTATGCAGAACGGTTATTAAGTTAAGTTTAGTAACGATAATTTTCTCCAAATTAAAAACATTAGTATTAATTAACCGGAGAGAGTTATCAATTAACAAATTATTATGTCAACAAACACAAAGAAAGTTGTTGTTGCAGTCTTGGCTCTAGCCATGATGTTTGTCTCCATTGCGAGCGCCGACACCATGACTACTACCACTACTAGCACTACAACTACAGTTGCGGCTCCCTACACTTTCAGTTCAAACCTGACAGTAGGTAGTCGAGGAGCTGACGTTGTCGCTCTTCAGCAAATGTTGGTTGCTCACGGTTTCCTAGTAATGCCAGCTGGCGTTGCTTTCGGATACTTCGGCACCCTTACTCGAGCTGCTGTGGCCGCTTTCCAGGCTAGCGTGAATATTTCACCAGCCGCTGGATACTTCGGTCCTATCACTCGAGCTTACATTGCTGCTCATCCTGAACTCTTCACGGGTTCAAGCACTGGCGGTACAACTTCTTGCCCAGCAGGAATGACCTGTACTCCAAACAATACTGGCGTAACCTGCCCAGCAGGATACACCTGTACTCCAGTCGGAGGTACTACAACTACCTCAAGTGACGGAACATTAACCGTTACTCAGGGTCCTCCAGGTGGTAACAGCAACATTCAACAGAACGTTGATGTTCCAGTCTACGGACTTCAGCTTCGAGCACAGCTTGGTTCAGTTCGAGTAGATCGAATTGACCTCGATGTGAACGACAATGCTAGCGGTCAGACAGAAAACCCAGGCAACTTCATCAACAACGTTAAGATTTGGGATGGATCAACCGTTCTTCTCAACCGAAACGTAAGCTCTGCTGATTTTGTCACCGGTACTTCTTCAACTGACTACTACTTGCGACTTAGCGGTATCAATTTCATGGTACCTGCTAACACAACCAAGCTCTTGACCGTAAGCTTTAGCACTGCAGGCAGCATCGATACCAATCGAACCATCACCATCCGTGGTTATGGCGCTACCTCATTGCTTTACTACACAGGAGTAAATAACACTTCAAACTACGTTGATATTTCTGGAATGACTGTCGTTCAAATCTTCAGCAAACCAGGAAATTCAACCTTGATTGTCGGTGTTGATCAGTCAAACCCATTGTCATTGACTAACTACGTTGATGCTAAAGTTGGTACACAGAACAATCCTGTGACCCTCTTGGCCTTCAACACCAATACCACTCAGGGTACAACTCAGTTGACCCAGGTAACGGCTAACATCATGACAAACGGAACCGGTACTCCTCCAACCGGCGTTACTCTCTTCCAGGGAGCTACCCGATTGCAGTATCAACCAGTTCTTAGCGGTTCTTCAACAGTTACCTTCAACAACCTAGATCAGTTCAACAGCGGTACAACTAATGGTGGAAATGTCTACAGCATCAAAGCTGACTTCCCAGCCACATCCGCTTCAGGAACTATTGCTAGCGCCACGGTAACTTCAGTGACCTACAAGAATAGCAATGGAAATCAGCAGACTTCAAACTCTGTTGTAAGAGGAAATAATCAGTACGAATTCGGAGCTACACCAAACCTCCAGTTCGTATCAGCTGATTACACCAAGACCAACAACACCAGTGGTAACACCACCGCTGTTCAGGTCAACTTCCACTTCACTGCTACTCCTTACCCAGGTCAGGCTTTCGCCTACGCCGCTAACGGAAGTGACTTCGATGTCGTTGCTAGACATGCATCAAGTACGACTCTTGTAAACAAGAGCGTAGTGATCTCACCTACACCGACAAACAACATTCTTGCTCAAGGTCAGACGTATAACATTACCTTAACGGTAAACGATACTCAGACCGCAGCTGGAACGAACGTCTACTATGTCACTCGAGCTTCTTCAACTGTTCAAGATGTTAATGGTGCATTCCAGAACATCCAGCAGACTTGGGGCTTTGACAACTGGCATACAGACCCAGTCACTCGAACCTAGTCTACTTGTGATCAGAACTTGATTTATCAAGAGCTGATAGACACAAAAAGCCGCCCGAAAGGGCGGCTTTTTGTTTTATTTGCTAGAATTAAAGTAAGCTATGTTTGATAAGACCGCATTTAAATTCATTACCATCTTCCTAATCATTCTGCTTTTTAGCTTCACTCTGTTTATAGTCATTGGTCGCTATCAGCCAGTCTCTCCCGAAAGTCAGCTCTGTTGCACCGTAGAGAGCAATCAATAATAAAAAGGGCGGCCGTCAATTGACGGCCGCCCTTTTTCATCTCCTTCTTCATATTTCATGAAGATTTTAACTATCATTTAAAATCTTTTCACGGGTCATTCGCAATAATGACCGCATGAAAAAACAATTTAAAAAGATAGTTTTAGTTTTATTAACCGCAATTTTATTCCCGTTTTCTTTGTCGGCTTCCACTGTTGTTTCAAGTAGTACGCTCGACGTCAATACTACTTGGACTAAGGCCGAAAGTCCTTACCTTGTTAACAGCCCTCTTTACGTAACAGCTAGTTCTACGCTGGTAATAGAGCCAGGAGCAATAGTCAAATTCGGACAGGGAGCGAGTCTCACTATTGCCGGCGGTTTGGATGCTGTTGGTTCTTCCGCCAATAAAATTTATTTCACTTCAATAAATGACAATTCTGTCGGAGGGCGCACCGGAACCGGCAATCCAAGCGCCGGAGATTGGGGTGGTATTTCTTTTATTGAAAGCCCAATCACTTTTTCCTTACGGAATATTATGGTGAGATATTCTAATTCCGGATTTTTCCTTCTGCATTCCTTTGGAGATTTTCAAAATGTTCAGTTTGCTACAAGCTCAGGCGTCCTAACTTTAAACGGCAGTCAATTATCCGTAAACAATAGTCAATTTCAAAATATCTCCGGAGCAGCCTTTACCTCATATGGGAGCAGCACTCTTTCTTTTAATAATTCCAGTCTGGAGAACTCATCTGGCGGTTTCTCTGTCTACAATTCCAGCGCCCTGACTTTGGGTAGCTCAAGTATCAATAATATAAATGGCATATCGGCTTTTCTTGTCTTTAATGACTCGAAAGCTACCATCTCTAGTTCGACTATTCAGAATATAAACCCTACTTCCTATCAGGGAAGTATTACTGCTTACGATAATGGCGGACTTTCTATAAGTAATTCAAAGCTTTCCAATTTAAATGGCCTCTCGGCTCTCCTTATCTATCGAAATGAATCCTCTGAGGCTAATCTCACAAATAGTTTAGTTGATAAGGGCTTAGCTGATGGCCTGATGATATACAATGACAGCAAAATAAACATCTCTTCTTCCACGATCAGTCATTTTAAGAATAATGGCATTGAAGAATTCCTAAACGGCCAAGTCAATCTCACCAATAGTCAGATAATTAATAATGGGACTGGCCTTTCCTTCGCCGATCCCTCTCTGGTTGTTTCCACTAGCAGCATTCAAGAGAACAACAACGGTCTAATTTATACTGGTAGTCCGAGCTTGCTCGCCCAAAATATCTGGTGGGGAGATCAAAGCGGACCTTTCAACCAGAGTTCCAATCCCTCGGGCTCAGGCAACCAAGTTTCGGATAATGTTCTCTATAGTCCATGGCTTTCCACTGATCCGTTTGCCGGCGCTGCTACTTCTACTGCTTCAATCACCAGCGGTTCAAATGTTCTCTTCTTGCCGGGGCTGGAGGCCAGCCGTCTTTATAATCGGGGACTCTTGACCGAAAACCAGCTTTGGGAGCCGAATAGAAACGCCGACGCCGACAAATTAAAAATGGATAGTCACGGTGAGGCACTCGACCAAAGTATTTATACGCGGGATATTATCAACAAAACTAATGTCGGCTTCGGAATATTTGACAAAGATGTTTATCAAAAATTCTCGGATTTTATGAATACTCTGGTGACAGGGGGAACTATAAACGCTTGGGAAGCTGTTCCGTATGATTGGCGACGCGACTACAATGATCTGATCGTAAATGGAATTAAGTTAGCCAATAATCAATACATATCGCTTCCGGATGAAATTGATCGGCTAGCTTCCTCTTCCAAGAGCCACCAAGTAACGATTGTCGCTCACAGTAATGGCGGTCTTCTAGCCAAAGCCTTAATTGATTTTCTGAAAAAGAAAAATAAAGCCGGTTTGGTAGATCGTTTAGTGATGGTCGCTTCGCCGGAGCTTGGCACTCCGCAAGTCATCGGAGGATTGCTTCATGGTGATGAACAAAATTTACCGATTGGTCTAAGCAAATCCACTGCTCGAAGTTTGGGAGAGAATATGCCCGCGGCCTACAACCTTCTTCCAAATCAGAAATATTTTAACAAAACTAATACCCCGGTCGTTCAGTTTGACGCCTCAGTAAATAAAATAAATAACTTTCGGAAAATTTACGGCAACAATATTAATAATCTCTCGAACCTCTCCAGTTTTCTTCTGGCAAAAGACGGTCGAAGTAAACCATCTGAATTTGATATTTCAGATCCAAACGTTTTGAACCCCGGTCTTTTATCAAGTGCCAAAACCGTTCATAGCCAGCTTGATAACTGGACTCCTCCGACAGGTCTTCAGGTGGTAGAGGTTGCCGGTTGGGGCATCAATACTACCAATGGTCTGGAATACTTAGGTAAAGAGCATTGTCTTCTGGCGATTATTCCTTGTAGTTACGAGTTGGATCATCAGTTAATAAAAACTATGGATGGCGATGGAACGGTGGTTAGTGACAGCGTTAGTGAGACAGGCACCAAGCTTTATATGAATGTCAGAGATTACAACTCCAATAATAAACAAAATGCCAGTCACGCCTTTCTTCTGGAAACCAAACCGGTGGAGGAATTAATTGCCAACCTGATTAAGGGAACATCCTCTTTGCCGAGCTATATTTCTCTTAACAAACCAACGTCTAATAACAGCTCCAATCTGGAAATAAGTGTTCATTCTCCAGTTTCTATTGACGCCTATGACGCATTCGGTAATCACACCGGACTTACTAGCTCTAGCAGCCCTTCTACCGATCTTCAATTTACGGAGGAAAATATTCCAAACAGCTCTTATCAGGAAAATGGGGAAGGGAAATATCTTGATCTGCCGGACGGAGATTATCGTTTCAAGTTAAGCGGTTTAGATGTAGGTAGTTTTACTCTAGAGGAACGAAAGTTCGACGGCGACACCCAAATTATAGACAATCTTTTCGCTGATCTTCCGGTGACGCCGATGACTAGCGCCGAATTGGTAATTTCCTCGACTTCCTCTCCATCATCTCCTCCAGTCCTACTGATTGATGAGGACGGTGACGGGATAATAGATGCGAGCAGCACAGCCTCTACCGAAATTGATCCCGCTTATTACTTAACATTAATTAGAAAACTTGTTTTAAGTTTGGATATTTCGGAAAACCTTCGCAGTAAAATTTTAAACAAAATCGATGACTTACTAAAATTAATTAATAAAGGTAAAATTAAAAATGCTACTAAGAAAATTAAGGCGTTTAATGCCACGCTTGAAGCAAAAATGAGTAAACATGGCAAACATCAAAAAATTTCCAAAGCTGACGCGCAAGCCTTAATCGATTTGCTCAATCAGCTTTTGGATAGCCTGAATTCAAATTCATGAACGAATCTTTTCATCAGTTAGCCAAAAGAAGTAATTATTGGATTTCAGTAACTCTCGGCTTGATTGTTATTATTCTTGCTACCGGCTTCCTTTACGACAATTTGTTTTACTCTAACGAACTTCCCTCCAAAACCATTCTCTTAATCCAAAAAGTCTGTTTCTTGCTCGGTTTGTGCGGTTTCTTAACAGCCATGACTTTAACGGCAAGATTCTCTAGGGTTTTTCGGGCAAAAATTTTAATCGGAACTCTAATTTATCTTCCCTTAGCCGGCTTCCTATATTACGCCTACCACCAACAAACCGGCTGCTGGGCCATCTGCTTTGATCCGGGATTGGTTTATCTGGGGATATCATTATTCTTATTTGTGCTAATAATGCTGACGGCAGCCTATTGGCAAAACCGAAAGATTCTTCAAAATCCGGCGTCTAAATAGCTGAATTTATTCATTTATTTGAGCTATAATTAAGGTATGGAAAATAAAGTATCTCAAGGAGAGGATAGGCAGATTTTCTATAACATGCTCATCCCCGGCGGCGCCTTTTTGATCGTGGCCATTATTCTTGGTTGGATTTTAATTAAAGTAAACGGCAGCCTGCCCCGAACTATTACTTTTTCGGGAGCAGTGCTCGTGGCGCTCGCGAGTTTCCGGATGATTCGAGGTGCAACTTATGACAAGATTTTGCGCTGGAAGCGGGAACTCTTTCAATACGACAAGACTATCGTTGAGGCAGTGGAAGGCGGGGAGAAGATGGTTGTCAAGACTCGTGTCAAGCCCGGAATTCGCCGCGCTATTGCCGAGACCATTGAGTGTGTCTGGTGTACTGGTTGGTGGACGACTATGATTGCGCTATTTTTGTATTACTTATCTCCGGTTACTTATATCGTTCTTTTACTCTTGGCTCTTTCTGGAGTCGCCTCCTTTATTCAACTTTGCGCTAATGTGGCTGGTAATAAATATGAAATCTTAGAGAAAGAGAAAGAGAAAGAGAAAGAGAATGAAAGAATGGGAAAATAATAATAATTGACACATTTTCTTTTTTGACTATACTAATTTTTACAAGGCCAAAGACAAGAGGCGATGGAGAGAAAACCAGATAAGCCCTCTCGAGGTAAAGGCAAAAACCGCAGGTTTTTGCTTCTCAATTCCGCGCCTTCGCGGATTTTTTGTTGGAGCCTTAAGGTCGAGAATAGCTATAAGCTGAAATAAAATGCCTATCTCAAAAAATAAAAAGCAGGAGATTTTAAAGAAGGTGACTGATGCGGTCAAAACCGCCAAGTCAGTAGTCTTTGTAAACTTTCACGGTCTTGGCGTGGCTGACTCAACGGCCGTGCGCCGAGAACTCCGAAGTAAAGGAGTCAATTATATGGTGGCCAAGAAAACGCTGACTAAGAAGGCTTTGGAAGGAGAGAAATTTGAAGGGGAAATGCCATTGTTAGAAGGGGAATTAGGACTTGCCTTCGGCGACGACTTACTGTCGCCGGCTCGAGAAATTTATGAATTTCAGAAGAAATTTGATCAGAAACTCTCTATTCTTGGCGGCATCTTTGAAGGGAAATACAAAGGCAAAGAAGAAATGCTTTCCATTGCTTCCATTCCGCCGCTTCAAACTCTCTATGCTCAGTTCGTAAATATTATTAACTCACCGATTGCCGGATTAGTCGTATCCTTGAATGCAATCGCCGATAAAAAACAATCATAAAACTATGGCAGACGAAAATAAAAATGCAGCAGTTGCTACCGAAGAGAAAGTAGAAACTCCTGCTCAGTTTAAATCTTTAGTAGAAAGCGTCGAGAAGATGACTGTATTGGAACTTCATGAATTAGTAAAATTCTTGGAGAAGAAATTCGGAGTCTCGGCTCAAGCAGTAGCTGTGGCCGGCCCCGCTGCGGGCGCCGCTCCAGCGGAAGAGAAGAGCACCTTCAACGTTCATCTGGCCGATGGCGGAGCTAATAAAATCGCTGTTATTAAGGTGGTGAAAGAAGTGCTTACTCTAGGTCTCAAAGAAGCGAAAGATTTGGTAGATGCCGCCCCAGCCCTTCTTAAGGAGGGAATGAAAAAGGAAGAAGCGGAAGAAGTAAAGAAGAAAATTGAGGAAGCCGGAGGAAAGGTAGAATTGAAGTAAGTTTTTTCAAAGTAATCAGAAAAAGCAAAAGGCGCCGCACGGCGCCTTTTCTTTTTAAGATTATCGGTTTGCAAATCTCTTTCTAATTTGCTAATACATTCTATTAGAATGAAATCTAAATTTCCTGAAAGCGAGCCGGCTAAAGTACGAATCCGAAAGTCAAGAAAAATGAAATGTTCTTCAGAATCCAAAACTGCTGCTGAAACGCCCCACTTGGCCGCCGCAGGCAGCCTAACACGCACCAAGGCTCTTCTTTTAGCTGCTCTGCGGGTTTGGGAATTAAAACATCGAATTTCTCATGACCCGTATCACCAACCTCGCTAGTCGAGGTTTTTAATTTGTGCAAAACACCTTTGTGTTCTGGGGAGTTTTCAGTATCATAAAGATATGGATATTCTCTCCAACCTCTTCGGCACCGAAGCTCGGGTGAAATTGATGCGGCTCTTTTTGTTTAACCCCAACAATATTTTTGAAACCAAAGAGGCTGCCATTAGAACTAAATTAAGACTGCCTATAGTCAAAAGGGAAATTAACAGCCTAGAGAAATCTTCTTTGATTAAGCGGAAGTCTCTCAAAGTAAAAAAACGACGCATCAAAGGCTGGTATCTTAATCCGGAATTTCCTCATTTGGCTCCTCTCCAAAATCTCTTAATCCATACCGATTCGATTGATCCGGACTCCGTTTTAAAAAAGTTTTCTAAAATTGGCCGCTTGAAAGTAGTAGTTGTCGCCGGAGTCTTTATTCAGGATTGGGACAGCCGAGCCGATCTTTTAGTTGTGGCAGACCGGATCAAAGGCCGGGCTCTGGAAAATATTATGAAAAAATTGGAGGCTGAAATCGGCAAAGAGATGAAATACGTGGCTTTGGAGACTTCGGAATTCCAATATCGTCTTAATTTTGGGGATAAATTGCTGCGGGACATTCTGGACTATCCTCACAAGGTACTTCTGGATAAGTTTGGGAATCTCTCCTAATAAGTACATTTCATTGTCCGACATTCGAATTCAGGGCTTTTTGCCATAGAATTAAAGGGGTATAATTATAAGTAGAACGCTAGGGAAGGGCGGTCGACCCCTTCTATCTAAATTTATGATTAATTATTAAAAATATGGTTACAAATACCTGGGGTGACGTTTTAGTGGCGTCCTTTACCAATCTTTGGTACGGCATCGTTAGCTTCATCCCGAACATTATTATCGCCATTGTCATTTTTGTCATCGGCTGGTTGATCGGAGTCTTCATTGATAAGTTAGTCCGAGAAGCTTTCCGAGCGATGAAAATTGATAACGCTCTTCGAAGTGCCGGAGTAGAAAATACTCTGAATCGAGGGGGCATTCTTCTTAATTCAGGTGCTTTTGTCGGAGGATTGATTAAATGGTTCATCATTGTTGTCTTCCTCTTGGCTTCATTTGAGGTTCTAGGCTTGACTCAAGTGACTGACTTCCTGAAGAACGTGGTGTTGAATTACTTGCCGCAAGTGATCGTGGCCGTCTTAATTCTTTTGGTGGCCGTTGTCATCGCACAGGCAGTTCAGAGAATTGTTTCCGCTTCCGCTAAAGCAGCTCGTCTTAGTCACGCCAATCTTCTTGGCAGCATTGCCAAGTGGGCTATCTGGATCTTTGCCATTCTGACCGCTTTGGTGCAGCTTGGTATCGCAGTTTCCTTAATCCAGACTCTCTTTATGGGAGTAGTGGTGGCTCTGTCTTTGGCTTTCGGTTTGGCTTTCGGCCTCGGAGGTCAGGATGCGGCAGCTCGATACATTGATAAAGTTAGAAATGAGATTTCGGATCGAAATAACGGCATGGGAGCATAAGAGGTTCCACAAAACAGTTATTTTAAAGGTCCTCGGATCTCCGGCTGATTCTATTTAAGGTCGGCCAGACCATTTAGAATAACCGTTTTGTTTCACTAGGAGTATATAAAAGAGCGGCCCGCGAAGCGGGCCGCTCTTTTATTAAAAAGGCTCAATATAGCCTTATTTGACAACCTTCTTCAAGAGTATATAATGCCTCTATACAGATTATGTTTAAAAACCCTAACTTCATAAGCGGCTAGACTAGGCGTCTTTTGATGCGTGGTCTTAACAAGCCGCTAGAAAAGCGGTTTTTTTCGTCTCAAATTGAGACCTTCTGGCCGACAGACACTTTGAAAATTAAATGATTATCACGTTACTCCTTTTAACAGAGGGTCTTTTAAGTAACGGAGATAATAGTTCAATTAATTTCGGAGAGAAGTTGATTGAACAAACCTTATTGGATTTCTCAAGAATCTGATAAGGGCAGGTAAGTTGGATTTCGCTTTGCGAAATCCAACCAACTAAAAAATAAACAAGCAAATAACTTATTAAGCAGTGGTTGTTTAATAAGTAATGATTTTTAAATTTCCTAATGGGAATTTAAGAGCATATGGTGGATGCCTTGACACAAAATGGCGATGAAGGACGGTGCGTAGCTCCGATATGCTTCGGTGAGGTGCCTAGCAACCTTTGACCCGGAGATCTCCGAATAGGGAAACCTTTCTGCTTCGGCAGAAATTCCACAACTAGTGGAATGCATACCCAGGGAAGTAAAACATTTCAGTACCTGGAGGAAAAGAAAACAATGCACGCAAGTGCAACATTTCCTAAGTAGCGGCGAGCGAAAAGGAATTAAGCTCAAACCTAATCTTCCAACGGAAGGCACTTTTAATAGTGCACTCCGTTGGGTGATTGGGGGTTGTAAGGTAGCAATTTAGTATTTATTACTGAAAGAGTTACAAAATGTTTTGTTAACGGAATTTGCTGGAAAGCAAAGCCCCAGGAGGTAATAGCCCTGTACGTGAAAACGAAACATCTCTTATTGCTATTCTTGAGTACCTCGAGACACGAATGGCTCGGGGGAATCCGCCGGAACTAACCGGCAAAGCTAAATACATTTTGTGATCGATAGTGAACTAGTACCGCGAGGGAAAGGTGAAAAGAAACCCGGTGAGGGTTGTGAAATAGACCTGAAACCATATGTTTACAAGGAGTCGAAGAGGGCGCAAGTCCTCGACGGCGTGCCTATTGAAGAATGAGCCAACGAGTTGATGCATGCGGTTCGACTAAGCGCCAAAAGCGTGGAGTCATAGGGAAACCAAGTGTGAACAGCGCGATTTAATCGCCTGCATCAGACCCGAAGCCAAGTGAGCTTGCCATCTGCAGGGTGAATGTCGCCGAAAGGCGACAGGAGGCCCGAACCGGTTTGTCGTTCAACGCATTCGGATGACGGGTGGTAAGAAGTGAAAAGCTAATCGAACTTGGTAATAGCTGGTTCTCTCCGAAATAGCTTTTGGGCTAGCGTTAGGTGTTCCTCTTAGGGGTAGAGCACTGGAAGGACTCGACAGGGCGAAAGCTCGCGAGTCCTATCAAACTCCGAATACTAAGAGTCATAAGCCTAGCAGTTAGACCGTGGGGGCTAAGCTCCACTGGTCAAAACGGAAACAGCCGTAGATCTCAATTTAAGGTCCCTAAATTTACACTAAGTGCACTTAAGGTGGTGAAATTTCTCTGACAATGAGGAGGTTGGCTTAGAAGCAGCCATCCTTTAAAGATAGCGTAACAGCTCACTCATCCAGAGATTTCGCGCCGCAGATGAACGGGGCTAAGTGTAGTACCGAAACTGAGGGCTTCATCTTTCTTCGGAAAGGTGGAGCGGTAGGAGAGTGTTCGCATCAGCGTTGAAGCCAAAGAGGTGACTCATGGTGGAGCGATGCGAAGTAAGAATGTTGGCACAAGTAACCACAATGCGGGTGAGAAACCCGCACGCCGAAAAACTAAGGTTTCCTTGGCAATGATTGTCATCCAAGGGTTAGTCGGTCCTAAGGGAATGGCGAAAGCCGCACCCGATGGATACATGGTTAATATTCCATGACCTCTTTACTTTTCGATGGAGTGACGGATGTTAGTATGCAGAGCCCATTATTGGATTTGGGTTATTGCGGTAAGGAAGACTGGTAGGCAAATCCGCCAGTCACCATTCCAAGCCGAGAGAAGATGCTCTACTTCGGTAGAGATAATTCTGCAAAGCAGCATTCCAAGAAAAACTTCTAAGATTAAGAGTAGAGAGACCGTACCGTAAACCGACACAGGTAGTTGGCTCGAGAAGAGCAAGGCGAACGAGTGAGAGGTCTCCAAGGAACTCGGCAAAAAAGCAGTCGTAACTTCGGAATAAGACTTGGCCAGCGCAAGCTGGCCCGCAGCTAAAGTATCCCTGGCAACTGTTTACCAAAAACACAGCTCCCTGCGAACTCGCAAGAGGATGTATAGGGGGTGACACCTGACCGATGCCAGAAGGTCAAATATTGGCGGTTCATATCACACTGCGTGTGAAATAAAAATCACATCGCGCGCAGCGCGATGTGAGCTGACTGATATAAGCCCTGGTGAATGTCGGCCGTAACTATAACGGTCCTAAGGTTCTCGATTTATTTTTAATGAATCGAGAAGGACTGGGACTGTTAAGGACGGAGTTTTTGATAAATAATTAAATCATTACACAAATTAAAAAACGCTACCTTGCTTTGTGGTAACACAAAGAGAGTCATGTGGCAGTAAGAGACTATACGCCACACTCCAAATAATATTTGGATGAAGACATAGTCCTTCTTTAAGGAACAGAAGAGCGAAATTCCTTGTCTGGTAAGTTCAGACGCGCACGAATGGTGTAATGACTGGGGAACTGTCTCGGAGACTCGCTCGGTGAAAATACAGTAGCGGTGAAGATGCCGCTTACCTGCAGCTAGACGAAAAGACCCCGGAAGCTTTACTACAACTTGATATTGAGGATACGTTTTTACTGCGTAGCATAGATGGGAGAGGTTTGACGGTTTCATTCTCGGATGAAATCTACTCGTCAGTGAAATACCATTCTGTCAAAATGTATTTTCTAACCCCGACGGCAAAAACGGCGGGAAACAGTATCTGGTGGGTAGTTTTAGTGGGGCGCTATCCTCCTAAAAAGTAACGGAGGAGTTTATCAAGGTCAGCTAGGCGCGAATGGAAACCGTGCCGATAGTGTATAGGCATAAGCTGGCTTAACTGCAAGACGTAAGTGTCGAGCAGATGCGAAAGCAGAACTAAGTGAACCGACCGTAGGCATTAGATGCTGCGGAAGATTATCTGACAAAAGCTACTCCGGGGATAACAGGCTGGTTGTGCCTAAGCGTCCAGAGCGACGGCACAGTTCGGCACCTCGATGTCGGCTCAACTTATCCTGGGGCTGGAGAAGGTCCCAAGGGTTTGGCTGTTCGCCAATTAAAAAGTTACGCGAGCTGGGTTCAGACCGTACAGAAGTCAATATTTTTGACTCTTGTGCCGTCTGAATCCGTCGAGAAATATGAGTGCGAGTCCCCGCGCACTTTCTGTTGATCTGAATCACGGCGGTCCGCCTGCGAAAGTAGGCGAGATTGAAGTTGACTAATATCGGTGAAGTCCTTACGAATTATTCGGAGGATGACACCTAGGGAAGATTGTGAGCCTCTATAGAGCTCACAAACCACCCGTAGAGACTACACGTCAACCATCTGAATTCAATAAATTGAAAAGATGAAGCTATAGTCCATGCACACAGTAATGTGTTGATAACATGCGTGAGACAGGTTGGTCTCCTATCTACTGCAGGCGTTGATTCTTGAGAAGATTTGCTCCTAGTACGAGAGGACCGGAGTGAACTGACCTCTGGTGTGTCTGCTGTCCTGCCAAGGGCACCGCAGAGTAGCTAAGTCGGGCATGGATAAACTCTGAAAGCATCTAAGAGTGAAGCCAACTTCAAGATTAGGAATCATTTGAGATCCCAGATAGATTATCTGGTTGATAGGCTCTAGGTGTAAGCGCAGTAATGTGTTAAGCCGAGGAGTACTAATGCATCGATCCCATTAGGAAATTTGAAAGTCATTTTGCTTATTTGAAATTCAGTTATAAGTTTTGGTGGTTCGGCGGAAGGGCAACACCTGTTCTCATTCCGAACACAGAAGTTAAGCCTTCTAGCAGCGATGGTAGTCCTCTGGGGCGAGAGTAGCTAGCCGCCAAAACTTATAACTGAATTTTTATTTCTATTAAAGTCACACCTGGTCACACATAAAATTCTGCTGAATTTTTGTGCGACCCCGCCTCGGCGCCGGTCGCGCCTCCGGCTCTGAAACGCTCCAAGCATTCGCGTTTCAGCTCATTCCGAACACAGAAGTTAAGCCTTCTAGCAGCGATGGTAGTCCTCTGGGGCGAGAGTAGCTAGCCGCCAAAACACAAAACTGGACTTTTTATTTTTTACAAAACGGCCGCTCCCAAAGGAAGCGGCCGTTTTTCTGATACAATATTCTCATGTCAGCCTGGGGCGCTCGCCAACAAGTTAAATACATTTCTTCAATCATTCTGATTGCCATTGTCTTGGCCGCTTATCCGGTTTATAAAATTTTCCTGGACAAAAAACCGAGCTGTTTTGACGGTAAGCAGAACCAAAACGAGGCCGGTATAGATTGCGGGGGAGTCTGCCAGAAGATCTGTCAGGCCGACAGCCTAATTCCAATCGTTCTTTACGCTCGCATTTTTCAGATTGCTCCAGGCAGTTTTAGCGCCGTGGCTAATATCGAAAACCCAAACGCCACTCTCTTGGCTCAAAACGTTCCGTACAGTTTTAAAATCTACGATTCTCACGATGCCTTAATTGCCGAAAAATATGGAGCAACTTTTGTGCCGCCCAATATGATTTTTCCAATTTTCGTCGGCCCCCTCGATACCGGCAACCGAATCCCGGCCAAAGTAGCTTTTCAATTTGAAAATTATCCAGTCTGGCGAAAAGCCTCGAGTAGCGTCCCTATTTTGAAGGTTTTAAACGAAAATTTAACGGCCACCGATACCGCTCCTCATCTTGAAGCCTCTCTTCAAAATCCTACCCCTTATGATCTGAAAAATATTGAGGTCATCGCTCTTATCTATGACGCCAATAATAGTTTGTTAGCGGCATCACGAACCGTAGTAGATTCCTTGGGAAGAAGCCAGAGCGCTCCACTTGTTTTTACTTGGACCGCCCCATTTAGCGCTCCGGTTTCCAGGATCGATGTTGTGCCTAATATTCCTCTAGCAGATTACATTCCAAATAAATAATGGGTAAAAATAACTTACGGATAGACTGGGTTCTCCTTTTGTCGCTCCTGCCCATTTTAGCTGCCGGACTGATTACCATGAACTCTTTTACCGGCGAGAACCAACTCTTTCTGAAACAATTGATTTGGATCCTGATATCGGTGGCAATCTTTTTTATCTGCAGCTTTATCGACTTTAGATTTTTAAAAAGAACCGGCGTGATTGTCGGTTTATTTTTATTCTCGTGCTTTCTTTTGATTTTATTATTTAGTGTTGGCCATGTTTCGAAGGGAGCGAAGAGCTGGTTTAATTTCGGTGGTTTTTCCTTTCAGCCGGCAGATCCCGTCAAGCTGATCTTAATCATGGTCTTGGCCAAATATTTTTCCCGACGCCATGTAGAGATTGCCAATATCCGGCATATTTTAGTTTCGGGACTCTACGCTTTTATTATTTTCGCCTTAATTCTGATTCAACCGGACTTTGGTTCGGCCATTATTATTTTCTTAATTTGGTTTGGCATGGTCTTAGTCTCCGGTATTTCTAAGAAACACCTCTTAGCCGTTTTTCTAATCGGAGCAGTGGCTTCGTTTGGGCTCTGGCATTATGTATTTAAACCATACCAAAAAGATCGAATTCTAAATTTTATTCATCCGGTTACCAATCTATCCGGCTCCGGCTACAATGCTTATCAATCAACTATTACCGTCGGTTCCGGCCGGCTTTTGGGGAAGGGCATTGGCTACGGCACCCAATCCAGATTGAACTTTCTGCCGGAGTATCAAACTGACTTTATTTTTGCCGCTTATGCCGAAGAGTGGGGCTTCATCGGCGTTCTGATTCTATTTTTGCTTTTCGGTATTGTTATCTGGCGAATCTTGCGAGATGCCACTCGGGGGGCCAGCAACTTTGAAGTACTTTTCGGTATCGGATTATCCATTTTTTTCATGAGTCATATCATTGTAAATATGGGCATGAACATGGGCTTGCTGCCGGTTACCGGTGTCACGCTGCCCTTCATGAGTTATGGTGGCTCACATCTTTTAACCGAGTTCATCGGACTCGGAATCCTAATGGGCATGCGCCGCTATGCTCGGGCTGCTCACCGAGACGTGGTCAAAAATGAGTTTTTAGGAATATAACTTTTCTGTCTCTGAAATCATCTGCTTTAAACTGAATTTTTCTTCCACGGTTTGTTTTAGATTCTTACCGAAGGATTTCATTTCTTCCGGATGATCAATTAAGTAAATTAGGGCGTTTTTAATTTCGTTTGGCCGCCGCGGGGTAACCAGAAGACCACTTTTAAGATTTGCGATAATTTCCGGAATGCCGCCGACGCGGGAGGCAATAACGGGGAGGCCGGCTGCGCCGGCCTCCAGCACCGCATATCCCAATGCCTCTGACAATGAAGGTAACAAAAATATATCAAAAGACTTTAAAAGACTGCCTGCCTGATCGATATGTCCGAATAAATAGACTTTATTTTCAAGTCGTTTAACTCTAATTAACTCCTCTAAACTCTTTCTCTCTTCGCCTTCGCCGATAATGGTGCAAATATAATCAAAGTCATTCAGGTCGGCTAAGGCCTCTATTAAATATCGATGTCCTTTGACCGGATGAAGTTCTCCAATAGTGCCTAAAATAAGGGTTTTTTGAGGAATTTGGTCGCCGAAAAGAATCTGCCGAGCCTCATTTTCGGTTTTCAAATCTAAATTAATACCGTTTGAAATCACTGTCATTTTGGAACCAACCCCCGGCCATTTTTTAATCCGTTCGGCAACACTATTTGAAACAGCAATAGTTTGGTGACTAAGAGCAATAGTAAACCAAGCTATCAGTCTAATAGAGACTTTTGACAGCGCTTTGCGATCTTCATTGAATGCCCAACCGTGTGCGGTAAAAATAATTTTTGAAATGCCAGTCAGTCGCCCCACCAATGATCCCATTGCTCCAATTTTTGAGCTGTTCAGGTGCAGAATGTCCGGCTTTTCTTGCCGAAACAGTTTTCGAAGAGTAGAGAAGACTTTTAAATCATTGGTGATTTTAACATCTCGGCCAAGATGCGGAATAGAAATTACCCGAATTCCTCCAAGCTCCAATTTCTGTTTTAAAGGACCGTCGCCTCCCAAGGCGACGGTCACTTCAAATTTTTCCTTATTTAAATTAGTGGCTACGTCAAAAACATAGCGCTGGGCACCGCCCCAATTAGATTTAGTGATGACCAGCAAAACCTTTTTCTTACCGATTTCAGTCATAGTTGTTTAGCTGAAATTTAAATTGTATCATATCGGCAATGACCGGTTTCCAGCGTAATGAGCCAATCCTGCTTTTTCTCGGGGATGTCGTGGCTTTTTTAATTTCTCTCTGGCTAACGCTCGCGGTGCGTTATTTAACCGTTCCTTCCTCGGAATTATTTTTCAACCTGCTTCTCCCATTCGCCATCCTATTTTTCGTTTGGGTGGTAATCTTTTTCATTTCCGGTCTTTATGAAAAGCACACGGTTTTATTGAAGAGCAAACTGCCGAACATCATTTTAAATGCTCAAGTCACTAATAGCTTGGTAGCCGTTTTGTTCTTTTATTTCATTCCTTACTTCGGAGTCACTCCGAAGACCACTCTTTTTATTTATCTCATCATTTCCTTCTGTCTGATTTTACTGTGGCGAATCAAGATTGCTTCCACCCTTGGTTTCAAGAATCGTGAGCCAGCCCTTCTTATCGGTAGTGGTCCGGAAGTGGATGAATTAATAGAAGAGATTAACAACAATAACCGTTACAATCTTTATTTTGTCTCATTCATTAATCTCGACCGAACCGAGATAATTGATTTTCAGGTTGATATTCTGGATAGAATTTATACAGATAATATCTCAGTGGTAGTTATTGATCTGCGTAATAAGAAGATTGAGCCGCTTTTGCCTCGGCTATATAATCTGATTTTTTCCAATATACGGTTTATCGATAAATACAAGATTTATGAGGATATTTTTGACCGAGTACCTTACTCGCTCCTTCAGTACAATTGGTTTCTGGAAAATATCTCTACTTCTTCCAAATTAATATATGACACCCTGAAACGCCTTTTTGACATCGTTCTTTCTCTAATTTTCGGCCTTATTTCCTTAATTTTTTATCCATTTGTTTACGTGGCTATTAAGATTGAGGATGGCGGGCCAGTCTTTATTGTGCAGGAGAGGATCGGGCAGGGGGGCCGGAAAATTAATCTTCTGAAGTTTCGCAGCATGAAATCAAGTGACCGCGGTATGTGGGTAGTAGAAAAAGATGATCGGGTAACGAGGGTTGGAAAGTTTTTGCGCAAAACTAGAATTGACGAATTACCTCAACTTTGGAATGTCTTGATTGGCGATATTTCACTTATCGGTCCGAGGCCGGATATTTATGATCTTGGCCTGAAGCTTGCCAAAGAAATTCCTTATTACACTATTCGAAGTATTATCAAACCGGGATTATCTGGCTGGGCTCAGATTAAACAGGATCTGCCGCCGCAATCTTTGGAAGAAACAAAGATCAGATTAGTTTATGATCTTTATTACGTCAAAAACCGGTCCATTATTTTGGACATTAAAATTATTTTACAAACTCTGAAAACTTTGGTTTCAAGATCGGGTCTTTAGAGGCCTGCGCTTCGCGCAGTCCTCATGCTATACTTTTTCCATGAAAAATCTGACTATTTTCATCACCGGCGCCGCCGGCTACGTGGGTGCCATGCTGGCCGATCAATTCAGCGAGCGGGATGATGTCAGGGAATTAATCCTCCTAGACAAGGAGCCTTTTCCGGAATTTCTGAAAGATAAACCGAAAATAACTTACATTCATACCAATTTAATCAACGATAATTGGCAGGAAAAAGTGAGAGCGAAAAATCCGGACATTGTCATCCATACCGCTTGGAATATCAGAGAAATGTACGGCGACCGGAAAACTCAATGGCAGTGGAACGTGGGTGCCTCGGACAAAGTTTTTGATTTTGCTTTCGGTACTCCGTCGGTTAAAAAATTAATCCATTTTTCCACGGTCGCTTCCTATGGTGCTTTTAAAACTAATAAAATTGATTACCGATTCAAAGAGACTGATCCATTCAGAAAAACTGATTATTCTTACGCCGAGGAAAAACGAATCACGGAAGAGCATTTAAAAGAAAAATATGAAGAGGCAAAAAAAAGCACCGGCGTCTCCCTACCCCAAGTCTTTATATTGCGACCCGCCGCTATCACCGGCCCGCGAGGCCGTTTTATGCGAGTACGTTTTGGCTTACAGTCAGCCCTATCCGGCCAGCTAAAAGACGAAAAACCAGCTTCATATAGGATTATTTCCAGATTGGTAGCAGTGGTGCCGGCTACCCGCGAGTGGGTGCGTCAATTTATCCACGAAGATGATGTCAATGATATTGTCAAGAAACTGACTTTTGAAGATGTTTCCGGCCAATATGAAATTTTCAATATCTGCCCGCCGGGGGAAGTAGTGCGAGCTAAAGATATGGCCCGAGCGGTTGGAAAGAAAACTCTTTCAGTTACTCCTCAAATGATTCGGCTGGCTTACTTTTGGGCCTGGCACTTGTCTCGCGGCAAAATTCCGACCGCTCGCGGTAGCTGGAAATCATATTCATATCCGATCGCCGTTGACGGGTCCAAGATTACTAAAATGTATGGCTATCAATATGAATTTGAATCACTGGAAGCTTTCACCAAATTGGAAGGTAGGTACGCGAAGTATGTAAAATAAAAATTCCTTTTGGGTTACCAAAAGGAACGAAACCTAGTTAATTTGCAAAGGCTTGCGATTAAGTTCGCTCAGCAAGCGGCAAAGGGTGAGAGGAATTGCCCCAAACCATTCCTTGAACCAGGCAGTCGGTTTTGCAAAAGAACGGCACCAAGGAATATGTATTTTGACTTTTATACCAGCTTCCCAGAAGCGGTATTTCATCAAAAGCCAAACCCGAGGGGCATGCCACCATTTTACGGCCACAACGATTTCTCGGAATTCTCGATGGGTGCAAAGATAATCTCGCAAAGCCCGAATTTCACCGTCGGTATTAAATGCATCAGCAGCCAAGGCAATTACGGGACGGTGAGGAATTTTGGATTTAAGATAGTCCTTTATCACCAGAGACATAAGTCGATTATCCCATTTTTTGCCTGCGTTTCCCGCTGAAGCCAGAATCACGGCTGTATCCCCGAAGCGATTTTGAAGAGAGATGGCTAGATTGCATGCAGTTTGGGTTTCTAAACCCACTACGACGTGATTATTTCTCTTACTCAAGTCGCACGCAACGACAAAGATCAGTTTTTTCAGAAAACTCCTTTCTTTTTATTGTTCTGTCAAAACCTTATCAGAAGTTGTTGGGGTGTCAACTAAAAGGTTGACGAACTGATTTTTACCTTTAAGCTATATTTAGAAACATGAATACACACGATTTAGCGTGGAGGGGCACGACACCCATTCAAAAACAGCGACTTTTCATAAGCTCGTTGAAAGAACGTGACGAGCTCATCAGAAAGGGCAAACACAAGGAGGCTCATTTACAGCTTGTCAGTACTTGTCATGACATCATCAACACTGCCAAGGCGGCCCTAAAGATGACAGACAACAAGATCTTAAGGAGCAAATGGCAGAATTTGTTGGAGCAGGCCAAAGTTGATGGCGAACAATCCCTGATTAGTGCCATTATGCTGCCAAAAGATGATTGGCAAGCCAGCGATTTTGAAGTGGCTGCCGTTGGCCTGATGGATATAGTGGTAGAACCTGGAAATCCAGATGATGCCAATAAGGCCAGCGCACTTCTCGACGAAGGTTTAAAAAGAGCCAAAGGGAAAAATAAAGCTGGCGCCCGACTTCTACTTTTAAGTCAACAAATTCGAGCCATGATAATTGCATCCGATCTTCCTTTTGTGAGATCATCTTTATACAATTTGGAAAAGATCTTGAACAGAACTCGAATGACGGATAATAAGATTCTCACCCGCGTTCATCGCGCTATAGCTGAAGGGCACAAGTTTCTGGCCATCAAGCATGCCGAAAGTGACGGTTTAGAGAACCAGCGTTTGAAAGCTCTCAACATCTGAAACTTTGACACCATATCGCAAGATCATGGTGTTTTTATTTTAACTGGTAAAATTCTGAAAAATCCATATAATTAGGCCTATGATACGAATTCGGATTGCGGCGGTGACACTTTTAATTGCCGGAGCTTTACTCGGGCTTTTTATTTATTTTACCCAGCAGCCAGGCTCCAGTTATCCGTTTAAGCTAGGGTTAGACCTAAACGGCGGAACACATTTGGAATATCAGGCAGATGTTTCAAAAGTCCAGGATGGAGACATTCGGGGAGCTATGAGCACGCTCAGAACTGTTATTGAACGACGTATTAATATCTTTGGCGTCTCCGAACCGCTCGTTCAGACCGAAGAAGCGACCATCAATGGCCAGAAAGTAGAGAAGTTAATTGTTGAATTGCCAGGCGTCACCGATATTAATCAGGCCATTCAATTAATCGGCCAGACTCCAACTTTGCAATTCAAGATTTATAAAGGTACGGGCTCAAGCACTCCTTCGAATTTGGATTTATCCAGTACCTCTACTGTCAATTCTCAATTCGAAGATACTAAATTAACCGGACAATATTTGCAGAAAGCCACTCTGGAATTTAATCCCCAGACCAATCAGCCGCTGGTCGGACTGACTTTTAATTCGGAAGGAAAGCAATTATTCGCCGATATTACCAAGGCCAATGTCGGAAACATTGTTGGCATCTTTTTGGATAATCAGCCAATTTCTACTCCAGTTGTTAATGAACCGATCTTAACGGGGCAAGCTCAAATCTCCGGCAACTTCACTCGCCAGCAAGCTCAGGACTTGGTGCGCAATCTTAATTACGGGGCCCTGCCGGTTCCAATTTCTTTGATCGGGACAGAGAGCATCGGCGCCTCTTTGGGCGCCGATGCTCTGGCCAAAAGCATCAATGCCGGTATCTGGGGCTTTATCATTGTGGCGCTCTTTCTAATTCTTTGGTATCGGTTGCCAGGACTTTTGGCCGTCGTTTCTCTCGGTATGTACACCTTGATCATGCTCACGATTTTTAAATTAATTCCAGTAGTGCTGACTTCAGCAGGTTTGGCCGGCTTCATTCTCTCAATTGGTATGGCGGTGGATGCTAACATTTTGATCTTTGAACGAATGAAAGAAGAATTTCGCCGTGGCTTGAGTTTGGAAGAGGGAATTAGAGAAGGTTTTAAACGAGCTTGGCTTTCCATTCGAGATAGTAATCTCTCCAGCATTATTACCGGCCTGATTCTTTATTATTTTGCCACCTCCGCTTTAGTGAAAGGCTTTGCTCTAGTTTTCTTCATTGGTGTTATTGTTAGTATGTTCACCGCTATTACAGTTTCCAGAACTTTCTTAATCGCCATAGGACCGAAAGAAGGCGGCAAACTTTCCGATTTCCTTTTTCATCGGTCTTTTGGGAAATCGAAAAATTTGCCGCCCTCTAACAACCTTTAACTTTTAACACTAAAAACATGTTCGTCATCAAATACAGAAAAATATTTTATTGGATCTCCGGTGCTTTAGTCGGCCTTTCAATCTTATCTCTATTATTTTGGAGTCTGAATTTCGGTATTGATTTTACCGGCGGATCTCTTTTAGAAGTCTCATACACGAGCGCTCGACCGGACATGCCTTCTATCCAAACTGTACTTAACCAGCTTAATCTCGGTCAGTATTCCATACGTCCGGTAGGCAATGACGGTTATATTTTGCGTACGCGCACTCTTTCCGAAGCCGAGCGACAAACTGTTGTCTCAACCATGTCTCTCAATAATCAGGCCAACATGAGTGTCAAACAATTCAATACTATTGGTCCAATCCTCGGCGATGAACTTCGAGGCAAGGCAATTCTTTCAATTATTCTGGTCATTATTGCTATCGTCCTTTTTATTACTTTCGCTTTTCGGAAGGTTTCGGAGCCCGTCTCCTCATGGAAATACGGCTTGGTGGCCGTTGTCGCCTTAGTTCACGACGTTATTGTGCCGACGGGATTCTTCAGTATTCTGGGTCATTTCGCCGGCTTTGAGGTGGACACCCTCTTCGTCACCGCTATTTTAGTTATTCTTGGATTCTCCGTTCACGATACAATTGTAGTTTTTGACCGAACCCGTGAAAATCTTAAACACAACGGCGAAGGTGGCCCGCGAAAATCATTTGAAGAAATTGTTGGCATGAGCGTCAGTCAGACTTTCACTCGCTCCATTAATACTTCATTGACTGTCGTTCTCTCTTTAATCGTGCTTTATTTTTTGGGAGCCGAAGCCACTCGCAATTTCGCCTTGGTAATGCTGGTTGGAATCATCGCTGGTACCTATTCTTCTATTTTCTTAGGCAGCCCATTATTAGTAACCCTTGAAAAATGGCAAAATCGCAAGAGGTAGCCACTTTTATCATTTATGCACCCCTTTAAAATAGGAGAAATTTTTAGCAAAGGTTGGAAAATGACCATGGATAATTTTGGTCTAATGTTGCGGGCTTGTTTGATCGGTCTTGGTCTCTCCATTATTTCCAATTATTTAAACAACGGTAGCCACACCTCTGATACTTCCACCGCCTTACTTTTTGCTTTCTGTGCCATCGCTGTCTCCATTTTAAGTGTCTTAGTCCATATCGGTTTCATTAAACTCGGCCTCCGCCTAATAGATGGGGAGAAACCGAAAATTAAGGAATTACTATCCTACACCAATTATTTTTGGCGTTTCATCGGCGGAGGTATTCTTTGTGGAATTATCCTCGGAGCAATCGCTATTGTCGGATTTGGTTTGATTTTCGCTTTAGTAAAAATAGCCGGTATTAATTTAGCCGTCGGATTAATTCTGGCGGCCATTTTTATTATAATCGCTTTAATTGTCGGCATCAGATTATGTTTTGTCCTTTTTCTGATTGTAGATGAAAATATGGGTCCGGTTCAGGCCATTAAGGGAAGTTGGCAAAATACCAGACACTTAACTACCGAACTTTTTCTTTTCTTTCTTACTTCAGCAGGTATTAATATCTTAGGGGCTATCTGTTTAGGAGTTGGTTTATTTGTTACTGTTCCTCTGACATTCATTTCTCTCCTTTTAATCTATAGACAAGTGGTAGACAAATCTTTACCCGCAATTTCTGGCACTAATCCCGTCCACCCCGAAGAAGTTCCAGTCCATGTTCTCCAATAAGACTCTGCTATAATTGCGCCAATGAAGCGAACCTATCATTTCATTTCAGGATTGCCACGATCAGGCTCAACTTTGCTAGCGAACATTCTGGCACAGAACCCACGTTTTCATACCACCGGTACTAGCGGCATCATGGATGTGATGTTCGGCGTGCGTAATCAGTGGCACAATCTGGTGGAGTTTAAGGCGGCCCCGAATGATGCCGCGCTCCTAAGGGTTTTGCGCGGCATTCTCGAAAGTTATTATGATGATGTAGAAAAACCTGTCGTCTTTGATAAATGTCGAGGCTGGCTTTCGCTGATTGAGATGGCTGAAGCGGTTCTGGGTCGCCGAGCTAAAATTCTAGTGCCAGTTCGTGACATTCGCGATGTTTTAGCAAGCTTTGAAAAACTTTGGCGAGCTAACGCTAAGACCACTCAAGTAGGGCAGGAGAGTGCCAACTATTTTAAATTTCAAACAGTTGAAGGGCGCACCGACGTCTGGATGCAGGTAGATCAGCCGGTAGGCCTTGCTTACAGTCGGATTCGCGATGCTGTTGGTCGCGGTTATCTTGACCGGATGCATTTTGTGGAGTTTGAAGAGCTGACTCGCGAGCCTCAAAAGGCGATGGATAAGATCTACCAGTTTCTGGAAGAGAAACCATTTGAACATAACTTTAATGATGTAAAGCAGGTTACCTGGGAAGATGATTCAGTACACGGCTTTAAAGGACTTCACGATATTCGCAGTAAGGTAGAACCAATTGAACCTCAATGGCCAAAGGTTTTGGGTAGTTTCGCCTCCGGTCTAGATAAACTCAATTTCTGGAAAGAATTTACTAAGTAATTGAGAGATCCGATCTCTAGACCTGCTATTATACTTAGATATTTGAGGGCTAGCTAAAAACGGCCATTCTTGGGCCTGATTTAAAGATTTGCTTTCCCTTGACTGCCCCCTTCTCCATGCTAAAATTATCTCCGAGGGATACAATCTAAGTTTTTGTTAATGAAACGTCTTTTTTTTAGGCCGACTCTCTATCTTCTAGTTCTCGCCATATCCGTTAAAACCGCTCTATCCGGAGAGGTTGTTTTTGCCAAAGAGGATTCTGTGCCAACTCCGCTCAAACGAAGCTCCAATTCTTCCCTGGATCTAAAAAATGGTCGGCTGGCTTTTAATACAAATAATATTCTTATCTCGTCAGCAAAGCAGGTAGCGGCTGCCTATACTTCTATTCCAGGTGCAATAGTTAATAGCTACTCCTCTCTCGGAGCTTCTGTCCTTGACTCAATCTCCTCCTTTTTTAATTCATTCCTTGCTCTCTTTAAATTCCCGACCCCCACTTCCACAACAATTAAAGTCACTCCCACAGGAGCCACGCCGCCGAAGAAGACCAACAACACCACTATTATCGATAATATTTCTTCCTCTCTTCCGCCGCCAAAAAATTCTTCTACCAATAATTCAAATACGACCATCATCAACAATGGAGTAAGCGAAACGCTTCTTAATCAAAAACTTCAAGCATTGAATGACAAACTTGAAGCTGAGATCTACACTTTAAAAAATCTTCCTCCAACAGCCGGGGTTTCCAACGGCACAATTGGCTACGCTGGGCCTTTAGGTAATTTAGAAATTCCGTCGCGCTATGAGATTCAATCAACGATAAATTCCTCGTTTGGAAATGACATAAATAATCTCAATCCAATCCAAGTCGGATACGCAAATTCAGCAAGTGGAAATTATGCAAATGCTTTTGGCTACAAAAATAGCGTTACAGGTATAGGTAACTCTGCTTCCGGTTATAAAAATATTGTTGGAGGTACGGCTATTTTCCCAGGTTTCTCCAGTCTTGAATGTTTTACTTTCACCAATTCAACTTCTTCGAACACTTTTTATATTTCTGGGGATCAGACTGCAGATTTTGCTCTGAGCGATGAGTTTTGTAGAGGCCAATTGAATTATGGTAATAATGAATCAACGGTTCAGCGTCAAGTTACTTCAGTTATAGGAGATGTGGGTGGCTACACAGCATTTTGTCTTGATCATCGGTTTAATTCTTACAGCAACCAGGCACGCATTACCGATGGCATTCATAACGCCCCAATCTATCTATCCCCAGGATCTTCCTGCGCCTGCATTTTTCATGATAATGCGAATATAGTGGCTACTTCGACGACTTATTCTTTCTATAATTTCAATAATTCTTATCAAACAGATGGCATTATTACGGTTGATTCTGCTACTTATAACGGTGTAAACACTGTTGTAAACTATCATGGTTCATTAGGTGACTATTTCGGCACTGAAATTGGTGGCTATGTTCAGTTACACGTTGCTCACCCCGCTGCCCATACCCCCGTTATAAAAGCTGCTGCCTTTGGTTTTTGCAATGTGGCGGGAGGTTATAGCAGTAGTGCTATAGGTGGTTTAAACACTGTTACTGGCAACTATGCCACTGCTTTAGGTTATCTAAATCAAGCCACTGACCTCAATGCCACAGCGATCGGATATCACAATATCGGAGGTTATCATTCTACTGCGATAGGGGAAAGCAATACTGTAAGCGGTAATTATTCCACCGCCCTCGGATATTTAAACCTAGCTCTGGCTGATTGTTCAACAATTTTGGGGCATCACAATATTGGCGGGTATATGGGGACGGTCGCCCTTGGGAATGATAATTATGCCAGCTCCTGTTTTGGTATAGCCGTTGGTAATAACAACGCAGTGTTTGGCCGCTGTAGTGCGGCGTTTGGTTCCTGTCTCTATACCTCCGATAATTGCGTTACTGAAATTGGAATTGGAGGATACAAACTACAAATCGGAGGATATGGCCTAATCTATAATGCCTGCGGTAACTGTACCAATCTGTTAAGTGGCGGAGGCAGCAGCGTTAATAACCTAAATCCGATTGCGGTAGGATATTGCAACCTCGCCTGTACGCGAAGTGGTTCTGGCTATTTTACTTGTCAAGCAACAGCTCTGGGATTTTGCAATACTGCTTCTTCTGTTTATTTCAGTACAGCTATTGGATATGGAAATATTGCTCGCTGCGCTCACTCGATTGCTATAGGAGGATACAATTATGTCTGTGATGCGAGAAGTACAGCTTCGGGTTATAGAAATTGCATTAATCCGGGTGCATATGCTTCAGCGGCGTTTGGAAACTATAATAATGTAGCTGGCTATGATTCAGCGGTTTTTGGTTTAAATGTACAGACTAATGATAGTAATGTAGTTGAAGTCGGCATTGCTGGATATAAAATTCAGATTGATTCTCACGGCGGTCTTTATTATGTCTGCGGCGGAAGCTGCACATCTTTACTGGGTGGTGGCGGAAGTGTAAATAATCTTGACCCGATTGAAGTGGGAAAGATCAACACGGTCGATTCTAATTCTATTTTTTCTTCCGCCATTGGATACCACAATATTGTTAACTCTAATAGCGGCTCCTATAATAGTTGCGGATCATCAGCCTTTGGCTACCGTAATGTGGCAGGGGGATACAGTAGCTCTGCATTTGGGGCTTGTAATGTTGCCTGCGGGGATGTTAGTCAAGCTTTTGGTACCGCCAATGTTATCCAGGAATGTGCAAGTGGAAGTTCGGCCTTTGGCTTTCTTAATTCAGTAAGTGCTTATAATTATGACAGCACGGCTGTAGGTTTTAACAATACGGTTAGTAGTTGCTATAGTTCCGCCTTTGGTTCACACATAATTAATTCCATAAATCATTCTGTAGAGATCGGACCCGACAATTCTAACAAACTTCAAATCAGTCCCGACGGAGTAAATTTTGTGACCAGTGGCGCCGGTGGCTTCTGCGTCAATGGCACGCCAGTTGGCGCAAGCGTCAATAATCTAGATCCGATTGAGGTGGGGAATGGGAATCTTTCCTCGGGATTTGCCGTTAGCACTCTCGGTTATCATAATTCTGTGGATAGTGTTAATAGCACCGCTGTAGGTTATTGTAATGTTGCGACCAACTCGAGCTTTAGTACCTATATGCTCGCAATAGGGGCAAAAAATACTCTTAACGGAAGATCTGTTACAGCATCTGGATATCTTAATACCGTCAATGATAATTATAGTCAGGCTTTTGGTCTTTATAATAATGTTTGTTGCGGCTCTATGGGATTTGGAGATGGTAATACTCTCAGCGGTCTCTATAGTGAAGCCTTTGGAACTTCAAATACGGTTTCCGGCCCAACAGGTCAGGCTTTCGGCTATCAAAACACCACCAGTGGTCCAAAGGGATCCGCATTTGGATTTTGTAATACCGCCAGTGGAGCCTATAGTGCTGCTTTTGGATTTTGTAATACTTCTACCGGTAATTCATATGTTTTTGGAGGTTACAATAGCGCCGGTGGCGCCAATAGTGTGGCTGTAGGCACACATAATACAGTTAGTGGAAATTATGGGACTGCAATAGGTTTAGGCAACGCCGCCTGTCTTAACAATTACGCTTCCGCTATTGGTAATGGAAATTTCGCTTGTGGTCGAGCTAGTTCTGCTTTTGGATATAATAATACTGCAAGTGGTTGTTATGGGGCGGCATTTGGTAAAAGTAGTACCGCCGCCGGAAATTACAGCGCTGTCTTTGGGAATCATTCATGTAGCATGGGTGTGAGGAGTTCAGCCTTTGGCAATGAAAGCAAAGCATGTGGTGATTGCTCTTCGGTTGGCGGATATTTTAATTCGGTTTTTGGTCTTCAAGCCTCCGCTTTTGGTTCAGTTTTAACTAATTGTGACAATTTCAGTACCCGGCTCGGTCCAATCCAATCAGCTTCCGTCCTCATCTCCTGCACAGGAAACCTTGCTATTCGAGGCAGCGCTTCAACTACTGACGCCATTATCGACTCGTCCGGTGCTAAACTTACCGCTGGAGGCACCTGGACTAACGCCTCAGATAGGAACCTCAAGGAGAACTTCACTGACTTAAACTCTGACGATATTCTCTCTAAAATCAATCAACTAAACATTCAACAGTGGAATTACAAGGTTGAGAATGCAGATACCACCCACATCGGTCCGGTAGCCCAGGACTTCTATGAGAAGTTCCACCTTGGTGGCTCTGACAAGAGTATCTCTTCCATTGACCCAGCTGGTGTTGCTCTGGTCGGCATCCAAGCTCTCTCAAAGAAACTGGACAATCAAAACGCTTCCACTACAGAAGCTATGAAGAATCTGGAGATTAGAGTCTCTTCTATTGAATCACTGACTAAGCTTGGAGGGGGAGTCGCCGTAGGCGACTCTATTATCAGCGCCCTCCAGTCCTTTGGCGCTGAGATAGTAGATGGCATTGCTTATTTGAAGAACGTGTTTGTGGAGCATCTTACTGTCGGCTCACCAACTCATCCGACCGGCATTACGGTCTATGACCAGCAAGGCAAGGAGGGTTGTTTAATTGTTCTTGATGTGAATGCCGGCACTACAAAGATTACTCCAGGAAAGTGTGAAGATGCTACTTCTATATCCCTGACTTCAGGCAACATCATTACAGTGGATTCAAATAACAATACAGTGGTAGTGCCGGATGGTGGTGGAAGCGCGAGTTCGACTAATAATGATAGTGCGAGCGCTTCTTCGACTCCTGAAGTTTCACCTCCTTCTCCTATATCAGGCACATCTACCGGAAATATAATTGAGCCCTCGCCTCCAGCTCCAGTAGATAGTAGTTCTAGTACTGAAGCCGCCCCTAATTAGTAATCAATTTCTCCCGAGAAGATTAGCTTCTGGTAGATAAGAGAAGCCGCCAACCAACAGACATTATGTCCAGTATGTCGGAGAGCGGCTTTTTGTTATTATTTACTGATGAGCAAGAAGAGAATTCTAATGATAGCGCCTGACAGGATAAAGAAACCGGTGGGTGGAATGGGTATCCAAGTCTCACATTTAACCGAAGCTTTAGAAAAAGATTTCCATTTTGATCTAATTGGCTATCCGGAAGATGATCCGCCCGCTAATTATATCGGAGTAAAAAACCCCCTACCAAAAATCCCCCATAGTGCTCTCACAACTTTAGCGAGCCAAATTGCTTATTTTGCCGTGGCGGAAAAACTACCAAAACCTGATTTAGTTCATGCTCAGGACTGGTCGACCTACCTAGCGGGTGTTTATACTGCCGAGCATTTTAATGTACCTCTAGTTGTTTCGATGAATTTATCAGTTATTATGCTTGAAACTATCGGGGTTATCTTTGCCAAAGATTTTGGGGCTTGGGACGGGTATTGGCTCCATAGGACACATTGTGAAATAGAATTACTTGGCTTGCGCAAAGCTAAAAAAATAGTTCATGTTTCTAACGGTTACAGGAAAAGATTCAAACATATTGCCGAATTCGATAAGAAGACGGTGGTAGTACCGAATGGTATAGACCTTATGGCATGGCAGAAATTTAAGCCAAAAAAATTGCCCGGCCACGCTAAGCTAAAAGTAGTCTTTCTCGGAAGACCCGCCATTATGAAAGGAGTAATTCCCCTATGCCAGGCCAAAATTCCTGAAGAGATTGATTTAATCTTTATTAGTCCGGAAACCGGAGGTGAGTTTGACACTTTTCAAGAGATAATAAAAAAGACGGAGAATGAGAAAAATGTTCATTACATAGGACCACTCTTTGATCAAGAAAAAATTGATGCTCTGGGCTCTGCCGATGCAGTAATCATGCCGTCACGCCACGAACCTTTTGGTATTGTGGCTCTGGAGGCCCTGGCATCTAGATCCATTCTTCTGTCATCGTTTGTGGACGGCATGAGCGATTTTCTGACTGATCATGTGGCTATTAATTGCGGCACCACTAAAGAATCAATTGAAAAAGGTTTAAAGAAATTGGTAGAAATGAGTGAAGTTGAAAAAAATCGACGAATTGAGAAAGGATTAGAAATCTGTCGTGAATATAGCTGGGAGAATGCAGCTAGAAAGATGAAATCGGTTTATGATGAAGTTATTAACGATTCTTCAATAGAAAAAAAGAAAAATGAAAAAGCGTATTCAAATCATCGTTCCAGACAAGATTAAAAATCCAGTTGGTGGTCTTGGGGTGCAACTGAAGCACATGATGGAAAATCTGGAGAAAGATTTTGATTTTGATATTATCGGCCAGCCGGAGGATAACGGCTGGCCGAACTACACCAGCGTTTATAACCCCATGCCGGCTATTCAACATGGCTCTATCACAACCATTGCCGGCCAAATTGCTTATTTCGCTGCTGGAATAGAAAAGCCAAAACCCGATATTGTCCATGCTTACGATTGGTCCACCTATCTTGCCGGTGCTTATACTGCCGATTTCTTCAAAGTGCCACTTGTGGTAACAATGAATCTTTCCATTAACCTCTTAGAAAAATCTGGCATCACATATTCTCATAATTCTCAAACGGTTGACGGCGCCTGGCTCCACAAAACTCACTGCGAAATTGAACTCTACGGACTTCGCAAAGCCAAAAAGATTATTCACGTATCTGAAGGATACAGAAACAGATTTAAAGGTGCGGAAAACTTTGAGCAGAAGTCAGAAGTAGTTCCGAATGGTATTGAACTTTCTGAGTGGCAGTCGCTTGCTCCTTTTAAACTTCCGGGAACCGGCAGAATCAAACTCATATATATTGGTCGGCTAGCTTTGATGAAGGGGGTAATGGCGCTATGCGAAGCCAGAATTCCAGATGGTATTGATCTTATATTTATCGGAGCGGATAATGGAGGCGAAGCCCAAGTCTTTCAGCGCATGCTAGAGAAAGTTAAAAACGAATCAAACGTTCATTACATAGGGCCACTTTACGGGCAAGACAAGATTAATGCCATGTGCGCGGCCGATGCAGTTATCATGCCCTCCATTCATGAGCCATTTGGAATAGTGGCGCTGGAAGCTCTCGCTTCAAAATCAATTTTACTTTCTTCTTTTGTGGATGGGATGAGCGATTTCCTCTCTGAGGAAATCGCTATTAATTGCGGCACCACTAAAGGATCAATTGAACGAGCTCTACTCAACCTTCTCTCACTACCGGCTGAAGATAAAAGAATCCGAATCGAAAAAGGCCTTGAAATATGCCGCCGCTATTCTTGGAAATCGGCGGCCGAGAAGATGAAAAACATCTATCAAGATTTATCCAAATACTGACTATTCTAAAAGAGTTTTTATAATCTCTTCCACATTAAAAATCTGATCCGTATCATAGGGATGCTCGTGCAGAGTACCCCAGATATTGTATCTATCCAGATAAGCGTCGGGATTGTGGCGGAATTTTTCTTCGATCTGCGGCAAAATATTGTGATGCATTTTATAACCAAAAACGTTCGGCGAGTTGACGATCCAAACTACAGTAGAAGAAAGAGCTAAAGCGGCGGCCGCATGCTCGGGGGCAGAGTCAATCAAAAGACGCCTATCTGTGAATTGGAGAGCACACAGAAATTCTCGCAGACTATCAAGTGGCGGTCGAATTGCTCCCTCCAAACCATATTGATTTTCGCGCCGAATATGAATAACCTCGTAGCCTTCATTTCTCATCCGGTTGACGATCTCCTGTGCCGTACCGAGAGGCAAATCTCTAGCCCACGAAATAGGATAAGACTGGTTTATATAGCCTCCGCTAGTTTGAATAATAAAGAGTGGCTTGTCTTGAGGCAATGCCGCTTTTACTTTTTCACGTTCTTTTTCCGTAAAGAAAAGTTGAGGCATACTGCCATCATATTTTATGCCGCAGATATCACACCAAATTTCGATCAAGTGTTTTCTTTTGTATACAAAATCTTCAGTGTTATAAGGATCTTGCAGGAAAAGGATATTCTCACCGGATTTTAGATAGGTTTCAAAAAACTCCGGAGTTTTTTCCAAATCCACCACCTTCTCAACGTATGGGTTATTAGCCCAGGCATCTTTGTATGGAGAAGTGACGATCATGGAATGATGGGGATATTTTTCCGAAAGCAGTCGCACTACCGCTGAAGCGGCAATATTCTTACCAAAGCCGCCAGCGATATTAAAAATAATTTTCGGTTTTTCTGAGAGTGTTTTCACGGGATAAGATTTTGAATAATATCGGCAGACGAGGAAGTAGAGAGATGGTCTAAATTTTCATAACCCCAGACTCGCCAGTCGGCCGGATCAGAAATTATAGTAGCCGCCGCCATATCTGCGGCGGCGGCCTGCATCATAAAGGAATTAAGGAAAAGATTTTCCGCACCAAGCTTTACGGCGCAAAGTAGTTGACGAATTGGGAGATTAATCCACTCAATACCGCTTAGCTCCGGCTCATCTAGACGCTTAATGTGTATCGGATGAAACCCTTCTTTTTGCATCGCAGTCACCACTGCCATGATGGTCGAGAAGGGAAGGGAATTAATTTTTGGTACAGCTTTCCAAATATCAAAAGGTGGAGTATTAAGCAAGGCTCTAGTTTCAAAGAAAAATAAAGGCTTTGGTCGCTTAGTCATTTTTTCTGTAGCCTCCCGTTCGCGAGCAGTGAAGTAAATTTGAGGGATTTTAATTTCGTAAGGAACATTGCAGAGGTCTGACCAGATCTCAATAATATGTTTTCGGCGATAAATAAAGTTTTCGGTTAAAAATGGATCAAGCCGGAAAATTAAAGTGTCCTTTTTTTCGATGTAATCGTCAAAAAAATATTGAGTATTACCTAATTTATATACCCGGAATACACTCGGATGATGCAACCAAACTTCGGGGAAGAGAGTGGTAACGATAATTTTTCGATCCGGATATTTTAGGGCAAGATTTGACACCACGGCCGTCCCCGCCAAATCCTTGCTAGGGTCTCCAACTACCTCGAAAAGCAGATATTTTTCCATTATTTTAGATTATACATCACTCTTTCTGCTTAGGCTTTATGCAAAAAGGATGGGCCGCGAAGCTGCCCCTCCTTTTTGCATCTCCCACACTCTACCCACCCTTTCCTTTCCTCTTAATCTTTTGTTAGAATAACCTTAACCACCTTCAGGGGATTAAATGAAGCATCTTTTCACTAAAACCACTCTTCTCGCTCTAGCCACTTTTCTAATACTCCGCTCTTTCTTTGACTCCACTAAAGCTCTGGCCAAAGAAGAAACCATCCCCATCCCACTAAAGAGAGAAGCGAATAATTCTCTAGACCTTAAAAACGGTCGTCTTGCTCTAAATACTAACTCCGCTTTCACTGAACCAATCAAAGAGGTGGCTGGAGTCTATGCCAGTTTGCCAAACGAGGTAGGCAAGAGCTACTCCTCACTTGGAGCGAATGTATTAGATTCAATCGCCAGCTTTTTTAAATCATTTTTAAATCTTTTTAATAAAGAAGAGGCTCCAGCAGCGAAAGTCCAAATTATTACTCCTCCTCCTGCGCCAAAAAATAACACTGTCACTGAAATTACCACTAACACTGTTTCTGTTAGTCCTCCTCCGACAAACCATCCCATCACCCTCAACCAAACCATCATCCAAGGAGTAACTGAAGAAGAATTAAATCGAAGACTCTCTGTTCTAAACAACACTCTCCAAGCTGAAATCTACTCCCTTCCATACTCCTCATCCACCCCAGTCATCAACAACTACATCAGCTACTCTGGTGGAGGAGGCAACATCACCCTTCAGGGTTCACCCTCACAGGCGGATGTCCAGAATCTCCAAGGACAGATCACTAATATCCAAAACAATGTTACAAACATCCAGAACAACTTCTCCACTAACGTCAACAGCCTCAATCCAATTGTGGTGGGGTTTGGAAACTCTGCT